>Ga0209582_1000046_pt1 | contig 146298 bp, 120 predicted proteins | sample KloWWTmetKNB5Kit_FD_187176 | JGI IMG/M metagenome (GOLD analysis project Ga0209582, IMG submission 187176) | Active sludge microbial communities from Klosterneuburg, Austria, studying microevolution and ecology of nitrifiers - Klosterneuburg... | ecosystem: Engineered > WWTP > Aerobic digester...
TGGCACCTAAGATCGTTATCGTCCGCGCATTCGTTGTATCGTCCCCAATAACGTAGTTTTCAATATCGTTGACTGCGGTAACGGCGCCATTGCCTACGATAGTAATTGTCTCTCCTCCTGCACCGCTGCCAGGTGCTGTGATGGCTCCTGTAAACCCTTGGCTTTGAAGTGCTGACATTGTCACTGCCGCTCCAGAAGCCAGCGTTAAAGCATTAACATTACTTATGCTAGCGCCGCTGATATCTGCTCCATTCGCCAATGACAAACTGTCAGTCACCGTTGAATCACCCACCAGCGTGCCGGTGAATGTCACTCCACCAACACTGAAATTGATCGAGTCGGTCGTTGAATTGGCCGTGATATGACTATTGGCACCTAAGATCGTTATCGTCCGCGCATTCGTTGTATCGTCCCCAATAACGTAGTTTTCAATATCGTTGACTGCGGTAACGGCGCCATTGCCTACGATAGTAATTGTCTCTCCTCCTGCACCGCTACCAGGTGCTGTGATGGCTCCTGTAAACCCTTGGCTTTGAAGTGCTGACATTGTCACTGCCGCTCCAGAAGCCAGCGTTAAGGCATTCACATTTCTTATGCTGGCCCCACTGATATCTGCGCCATTCCCGATCGTAATTTGATCGGGCACAGAATTTTCTCCTGAGATAGCGCCTGTATAACTCAACGAGCCAACTATAAAATTAACCGCATCGGATACCGAATCGGCGGTTACGTTGGTATTGACTTGCGAAATAGTAATCGCGCGGTTATTTGTACTGTCGTCATTGACGAGATAATGTTCAACTCCGATAAATGTAGTCACTGCACCATCACCCACGATGGTCACTTTTTCGGCATTCGTGCTAGTACCTGCTGCAGTAACTGTACCAGTAAAATATTGATTCTGAATTGCTGACAAAGTGACATCGTGCGTTCCTACGACGCCCACTGGATCAAAAATGAGGTTTTGAAAATTGACGACAGTGGCTGCCGCGATATCAGAACCATCTTGAACTTTTAAGGTATTATTACCACCGGCTCCATCCAGCGTAACTGCAGTCATTACTAATGGCGTCCATGCTGCTGAGATCGATATCGATAACGTATCATCTTTAGCAGTTCCGTTGAAGGAAGTGCTGTTGGTTGCCAAAAAGAATTCACTCGACGGCGGAGGAGGTGGTACAGAATTTCCGCCTGATCCTCCAGCACCGCCCGAAGATTGGGTTGGCAAAGGATCTTTTACTCCATCGCCATTGACATCTCCAACATTAGGACCGGCTAGCCCAACCGCAGCAGACAATTTGTTCGTTGAGGTCGCTTCAAGCAAATTATCCAAACTACCTGCTGCGGCATCTGTCTGCATCGAATTTTCAATTTGCTCCGCAACGATTTGTATTGCTGCGATGGTAGACAGTATTGTTTGTTTATTGTTGCTTTCAACTGGTACAGAAGCGATTGCTTGATTTAAGTTTGTAATGATTTTGGCAGCATCAATGATCAAATCACCCGAGTTATTGAGTGTTGTCTGACCGACACCCAATGACTTAATGACTTCTTCAATAAAAGTTAAAACTGTATATTGAGAAGTAAAATCAATAGGACTCGAGGTGTTTACTAAAGATGCAGCTAAAATCGCATATCCTTGATTGATAGCTACCGTTTCATTGGCGGCTAATTTAGCTCCAACTAACAACGAAGCGGTCTGACTAACCAATAGGCTAACCTGAGCGGATGCTTTGTGAATCTTCAACGCTAAATTAGTTGATGCAACATCGCCACTAGCGCGAATGGCTTCATTAATGGGATCATAATGCAGTAAATTAACATTAGCGGTGATACCGATTCCATTAAGTAATTTGGCATTGTTTACAGAAACAGTTGTATGATCAAGCTCTGCCATTGCATTGATTAATGTCGTCAGCGGAGTAATAACCGTCGAACCAGGTGGTGCCGTTAAAGACCCTTCCAGTGCAATACCTGTTGAAATATCGATTCCTCCAGATGCAATCAAATTACCAAATCCACTAATTGCGGGTAAGAAAAACTGACCAACCGTGTCGGTTGTCGTAATGGATTCGTTCGGATTATGCAAACCATCACCGTTTAAATCAGCAAATACGGTAGAATTTTTGATATAGCCGTCGATTACCTTTCCATTTATGTTTGCAGAAAGTAAATTTACAGTTGCAACAACGCTCGATAACTCATGTGATACTCCAACGGGCACTTGTTGCAATACAAATAAATCTGATGCGGGTCCCGCTTGATCAACAGAGTAGAAAAATGCTACCTCAGCTTGATGATTGAATTGCTGCGCGGCCGCACCCCAATAAGGATTTGCAGTATCTACAGAAGACAGTGCAGTTGCAGCCCAATGTATCACTTCTCCTCGATTTTGACCGCTATCAAGCATTTTTTCAATTTCGTTGACTGCCCACGATTTATCCGCTTGATCAACCAAAGAACCAACTGTTTTTTCTACAAATTGATTCGAGAAATCATGGTTTGAGAGTTCTTCTGAATACAGAGACTGTTTGAACACATCGGTTTGTGACAAATTGATCGCTAAATCTTTAACTGTTTTTCCAGTTTGTTTGATGAATGAGCTAAATTCGCCTAAATATATGGCGCCTGGTGCAGCTCTAAACATCATATAAACCGTTCGAATCAGTTCTATCAAGTTATCATTCATATCAGGATAAATTACTTCTAATAATCAATTTATTAGTTGTTATCGAATTTCGCACTTTAACAGAAGATCATTGATATCGAATTCGTAATAAGCAATTGAAAATCAGTCTCTTTTACAAGATAAAACATTTTTATGGTAGAAAACAGATCAAGTAATAAAGAATAGTACGATTCTCTTTTAGATCAATATATTGAAATAGAATATCTGGATTTTCTGATGATAATGCCTGGCACAAAAGGCTCATTGGGCATGTGGATTTCAGAAACTTGTCGGCAGCAACACAAGTGACTCGTTGGATCAGATCAATCAATAAATCCGCTATGTACCGAGCAAACTGTCGACAGTCAGGAAAGCTGATTTAATAACAAAATCGCTGATTGAAGAGACAGAGAAAATGCAGTCTGGTTATTTATTACTCATAAGAATTCAGAGCTCGATAAAACTATTTACTCAAAAACAGACCGCTATTTATAGATCTAGAATGTGAATTTTTTTGCAAAAAACAAAAAATATTACTTCACTTAAAAAGCGTTTTTTGCAACGAAGAAGATATAAGATATTATTTTTATTCTATTAACAGAAAAACAAGCATTCGCGTCTAATTTGAACAATTATTCCTTATCATTTCGGCAATACGTTCGATCCAGGAGTCAATAAGGTGTTGAGATTCGCCTTCTATCATCACACGAACCACTGGTTCTGTACCTGAAGAACGAATCAATATTCGACCACTTTTTTTAAATTCTGATTCAGCCTCTTTTATTAATTGAGCTAATTGATTATCAGAATTCCATCGATAGGAAGGAGGCACTTTTACATTAATCAACCGTTGAGGATACAACGTAACATCCTGAAGGAATTCAGCTAATGTTTTTTGAGAATCTCTTAGCGCGTACAAAACTTGCAATGCTGAAATAATTCCGTCTCCTGTAGTGTGTTTGTCTCTACAAATAATATGACCGGAACTTTCACCTCCTAAATACCAATTTTTTTCTTGTAACAATTCCAATACATAACGGTCACCAACATTTGCCCGCAAAAAAGGAATATTACGCTCCTTAAAATGATTCTCGATAGCTAGGTTTGTCATTAATGTCCCTACCACACCTCCAGATAACACTTTCCGCTCTTGACGGTGTTTCGCAATGATATAGACCAATTGGTCGCCATCATAAATCGTACCTTGGTTATCTACCATCATCAATCGGTCACCATCACCATCGAGTGCAATACCTAAATCAGCACCATGTTGTATAACCGCTTGTTGCAATGTAGCACAGTGCGTAGCACCGCATTCATGATTAATATTTAACCCGTCTGGATCTACTCCGATAGCAATCACTTCATCAGCACCCAATTCGTGCATGACATGTCTCGCAATGTGATAAGTTGCACCATGCGCGCTATCAACAACTATTCTCAATCCACGTAAATCAAGAGGATAGGGAAAAGTACTTTTACAAAATTCAATGTATCTGGCATCAGCATCTCGCAAACGCCGAACTTTCCCAAGTTGGGCTGATGGCTTGATCTCTATAGGATTCTCTAATTCAGCTTCAATTTTATACTCCATATCATCTGGAAGCTTTGTGCCTTCTGCTGAAAAAAACTTAACACCGTTATCTTCAAATAAATTATGTGAAGCAGAAATTACAATACCTGCTTGCAAACGTAGTGCACGAATCAAATAGGCGATCGCTGGTGTGGGCATTGGGCCGGACAAAAATACATCTACTCCAGCGGCGCATAACCCAGCCTCCAGGGCCGATTCAAACATATATCCTGAAACTCTTGTATCTTTACCAATGAGCACAGTAGGATGCTTTCCTTTCGTTAAATGCCAATCTGCCCCCGTTAACACCTTACCAGCAGCGTACCCTAAGTGCATAATAAATTGTGGTGTGATAGGGCCTTTCCCAACTCGTCCGCGTATACCATCTGTTCCAAAATATTTTTTGGTCATTTTTCGCTAATAAAATAATAAAAGATAAAAATATAGATATTGCTAATGTTCAAACTACATTTTGCATTGCACTATAAATAGAAATAGCATCTTTAGTAGCTTTAACGTCATGTACTCTGACAATTCTGGCACCTTTAATGATAGCAAGCAATGCGGCTGCCACACTTTCATGCATTCTTTGATCAACGACATTTCCTGTCACCGCCCCAAGCATAGATTTTCTTGATATACCAATAAGAACTGGAATATTTAATGCGGTTAAGTTATTCAATTTTTTTAACAACATAAAATTATGTTCTAACGATTTACCAAAACCAAAGCCCGGATCAATTACGATTCGTTCTTGCGAAATACCGGCAATCTCAGCAGATTTAATTCGCTGTTCTAAAAACGTTCTGACTTCTGTGACAATATCGCCATACTGAGGATTGTCTTGCATATTAGCAGGAGCGCCTTGCATGTGCATCAAGCAAACATGCACCTGGTTAAACGGAGCAACAACTTCCAATGATTTGCGGTTGCGTAATGCATTTACATCATTTATCAAGCACGCTCCAGCGTTTATTGCTTGTTTCATAACCTCCGGTTTTGAAGTATCAATTGAAACAGCAACATGGCTGTTTGCAAGACTTTCAAGCACCGGCATAACACGATTCAATTCTTCCTTAACGCTGATAGACTGACTACCTGGTCGCGTCGATTCGCCACCAATATCCAATATATCTGCACCTTCATCCATCAGTCTTTTAGCATGCTCTACTGCTTTTTGTGGCGAATTATAAAATCCCCCATCCGAAAACGAATCGGGTGTTACGTTAACAACCCCCATGATGAGCGGACGTTTAAGTGCTAAAAGTTGATGAAATACCATTGAAGTCACTTGCAAAAATAGAATTAGAAAAACAAAAAACGGGATGCGATGAAAAATCGCATCCCGTTTTTTAAATTAAAGTTTATTCAGTTTCCTTGACTATCTCTTGAGCTGCTGATTTAGGCTCTTCTTTGCCCTTTTTAGTATCCGTTACAGACGGAGAATCGCCACTGGTTGTTGATGACATGGATTGAGGCGACTGAGGCGGTTTAGGTGGGCGAGGCTCACGATTTTCCATGATATCTTTGATTTGCTCGCTATCAATGGTTTCCCATTCCAATAATGCCTTAGTCATTGCTTCAATTTTGTCTTTATTGGCTTCGATTAGTCTTCGTGCTAGAGCATATTGTTCGTCAACGATACGGCGAACTTCCATGTCAACCTTCTGCATCGTAGCTTCGCTGACATTTTTATGAGTCGTAACCGAACGACCTAAAAAAACTTCTCCTTCATTTTCACCATATACCATAGGCCCCAATGTATCTGACATACCCCATTGGGTGACCATTTGACGCGCCAAATCGGTTGCGCGCTCGAAGTCGTTAGAGGCTCCGGTAGTCATCTGATTCATGAATACTTCTTCCGCAATACGACCTCCAAACATTACTGCAATTCTTTGTAAGATCTCTTCTCGTTCCATACTAAAGCGATCTTCTGTCGGCAACTGCATTGTTACGCCCAACGCACGTCCCCTGGGTATAATCGTTACTTTATGTACTGGATCCGTTTTCGGCAAGAGATAAGCGACTACCGCATGCCCTGACTCATGATATGCGGTATTACGGCGTTCATGTTCTGGCATAACTACCGAACGACGCTCAGCACCCATAAAGATTTTATCTTTAGCCCGTTCAAAGTCTTCCATGTCTACTAGACGTTTGTTGCTTCTTGCCGCAAACAATGCCGCTTCATTAACCAAATTGGCAAGATCCGCTCCTGACATACCTGGTGTACCACGCGCCAGAATTTCTGCCTTCACATCGGATGCAAGAGGTACTTTACGCATATGAACATGGAGAATTTGCTCACGGCCACGGATATCTGGTAATGGCACAGTCACTTGACGGTCAAAACGACCTGGCCGTAATAACGCAGGATCTAAGACATCAGGTCGGTTAGTCGCAGCAATGACAATCACACCCATCGCACCTTCAAATCCATCCATCTCAACCAATAACTGATTTAAGGTTTGCTCACGTTCATCATTACCGCCACCAAGTCCTGCGCCGCGCTGACGACCAACCGCATCGATCTCATCAATAAAAATAATACAAGGCGCATGTTTCTTAGCTTGTTCGAACATATCTCTTACTCGAGATGCGCCCACGCCGACAAACATTTCGACGAAATCCGATCCAGAAATACTAAAGAATGGAACTTGTGCTTCGCCTGCAATAGCGCGTGCCAACAAAGTTTTACCTGTTCCAGGGCTACCTACCATCAACACACCGCGTGGAATCCGGCCACCCAATTTTTGGAATTTAGACGGATCTCTCAAAAACTCAACAAGCTCTGCTACTTCTTCTTTCGCTTCTTCACATCCGGCAACATCGTTAAATGTGATTGTATTGGAAGCCTTATCGAGCATCCGGGCTTTACTTTTACCAAAAGAGAACGCGCCGCCATTACGGCCGCCGCCCTGCATTTGACGCATAAAGAATACCCATACAGCAATAAGAAGCAGCATTGGAAACCACGAAATGAAGATGCTCATTAACATCGACGGTTCTTCTTCCGGTTTTGCTTCTACGATAACACCAGCTTTCAATAAATCACTGACCATCCAAGGATCAGAAGGTGCATAAGTCGTAAAACGACGTCCATCAGACTTTGTACCTTTAAGTGTACGCCCTTCAATTACCACTTTCGCAATTCTGCCTTGATTCAATTCGGTAATAAATTGAGAGTATTCCATCGGCACTTGCGTCGGTTGACGTACGCTAAATTGATTAAATACTGTCATCAACACAAGTGCAATTACTAGCCAAATGGCCATATTTTTAATTAGATTATTCAAAATAGCTCCTTGGTTTGCACCTTAAATCATTGGTTAATCATTCTAACTCTATTTTTAAAAATATCATACAAAAGAGTTATATTCTCATCGTTTATATAAAACAATCATAGCATTAACAAAAACTTTCCAGTCAAGTGTTCGAATCATCAACTACTGAACCCATATTTACTTTTTTTTCATTGCCAATAAATACAATTCATTACTTCGATCGCGTGAAGCCTTAGGTTTTCTTATTACGACACTTTTAAAATGTGAGCGTACTTCTCGCAAATAAGAATCAAAATCGCCTCCCTGAAAAACTTTGACTAAAAAATTTCCATCTGAGTTCAGTTGTTCAACGGCAAAAATCAAAGCAAGTTCTGCCAAATACATGCTTTTCGCCTGATCACTCACAACGATACCACTAATATTTGGTGCCATGTCAGAAATTACAAGACTGGGTTGATTATTTCCGAGTTTCTCCTTCAGTTTTATCAGCGCCTTTTCTTCACGAAAATCTTCCTGTATGAATTCAACGCCCGGCAATGGCGATATTTCTAAAATATCTAAACCAATAATCAAACCCTTACCTTGCATGATCTGACTGGCGACTTGCGACCAGCTACCTGGAGCCGCCCCCAAATCCACGACTGTCATGCCTGGTTTAATGATTTGATCACGTTCAGCAATTTCCAGCAGTTTATACGCGGCACGAGAGCGATAACCTTGTTTTTTAGCTTGTTTCACATAGAAATCGCTGACGTGCTCGTGCATCCAAGCTTTGCTGGTTTTACTTTGCTTCATCCAGTAAAATGAATATTTTCGACGGAATTTATGCTAACACTAACTATTGCTGAGCGACGAGATTTAAAAGCACGGGCGCACACTATCAATCCTGTTGTCATGATTGGTAAAGATGGGTTATCAACCACTGTTGTTGCCGAATTGGATCGCGCATTGATCAGTCACGAACTGATTAAAGTCAAAGCACAAATCGACGATCGGATAGCGAGAAACACACTTTATGAAGAAATCTGCCAACAACTGGCAGCGGCCCCAGTGCAGCATATTGGTAAAACTTTTGTGATTTACCGCCCCAAACCTGAAGATGCTGACACAAAAAAGAAATCATCCGCCAAAGAGAAAAAACGCTTACCTTATCGAACAAAACGTAGCTTCCAAAATGAATGACCTTCTCTATCAAATGTATTTCACATTTAATATTTCATATTCGCGGATGCCTCCAGGCGCTTGGACTTCGGCGACATCTCCTGAATACTTGCCAATTAAAGCACGGGATATAGGGGAACTGATCGACACTTTTCCTTGTTTGATGTCCGCTTCATCGTCGCCTACAATTTGATAAATCACTGTACTGCCGCTTTGCAAATCCTCTAACTCAATAGTCGCCCCAAAGACACAAGCGCCATCAGCATTAATCTGTGCAGGATTAATAATTTGCGCACTGGACAGTTTATTTTCTAATTCAGCAATTCGTCCTTCAATAAAACTTTGCTTTTCTTTTGCTGCATCGTACTCAGCGTTTTCTGAAAGATCTCCATGCGAACGAGCTTCAGCAATTGCCGCAATAACTGCCGGACGGTGCACTGTTTTCATTTCATGTAATTCTTTGCGTAGCGCCTCGGCACCTACGACTGTTAATGGGATGGTACTCATCGTGTTCTACCTCTTACAACAATCCAATGTTTTTATTATTAATTAATCTTAATAAGACGCGGTTAATGCTCTAGATTTCTTAGTTGAGCGTGTAATTTTTGTAAGTTATACGCTTGTAATTCCTGCTTGTTATCGCTGATACCAACACATGCAGCACGCGCTCCGGCCAATGTTGTGTAATAAGTGACTTTGCCTTGCAACGCTGCGCGACGAATAGAATACGAATCACGAATCGCACTCGGTTGGTTCTTTACCGTATTGATAATCAAGCTAATTTCTCCATTCTTGATCATGTCAACGATATGCGGTCGACCTTCGGCAACTTTATTAATCGCAATCACATGAATACCAGCTTCTTTCATGACTGCTGCTGTACCTCGTGTAGCATAAACGGTGAAGCCTAGTTCTGCAAGTGTTCGAGCGATCTCTACCGCACCCAATTTATCCGTACGCTTAACACTAATAAAAACCTTACCAGACGTCGGAAGTCGCACATCGGCCGCTAACTGTGATTTGACAAAAGCTTCCGCAAACGTTTTTCCCATTCCCATTGCTTCACCGGTTGATTTCATTTCTGGGCCTAAGATTGTATCGACACCGGAAAGCTTGATAAAAGGAAAAACCGCTTCTTTAATCGAATAATAAGTCGGTACGATCTCTTTCGTAACTCCCTGCGCAATCAAACTGTTGCCGGTCATGCAACGTGCTGCAATCTTTGCCAATTGCAATCCTGTTGCTTTTGAAATAAATGGAACTGTACGAGATGCTCGAGGATTTACTTCAAGCACATAAACAATGTCGTCTTGAATCGCAAACTGCACATTCATCAGCCCTACAACTTTTAGTGCACGCGCCATTGCAGCGGTCTGTCGACGTAATTCCGCCAGCAATTCTGCTGATAAATTAAATGTCGGTAAAGAACACGCCGAATCGCCGGAATGAACGCCTGCTTGCTCAATATGTTCCATGATTCCACCGATTAAAACAGTTTCACCATCATAAATAGCATCAACATCCACTTCTGTAGCATTATTGAGAAAGTGATCCAACAACACTGGCGAATCATTGGAAACTTTCACCGCTTCGCGCATATAACGTTCCAAATCCGCCGTTTCATGCACGATTTCCATCGCACGACCACCTAAGACATAACTGGGTCGAACCACGAGTGGGTAACCTATTTCTTTAGCGGCTAATAAAGCTTCCTCTGTACTGCGTGCAGTGCGATTCTGAGGTTGCTTAAGCCCTAGTTGTTGTAACATTTGTTGAAACCGCTCACGGTCTTCGGCACAATCGATCATGTCTGGGCTAGTACCGATAATAGTTACACCATTGGCTTCTAAGTCACGCGCTAGTTTCAACGGTGTTTGCCCTCCATACTGCACAATGACTCCATCTGGCTTTTCTACGGCTGCAATTTCAAGAACGTCTTCCAACGTAAGGGACTCAAAATAGAGTCGATCAGAAATATCGTAATCCGTAGAAACAGTTTCTGGATTACAGTTAATCATGATGATTTCAAAGCCATCTTCACGCAAAGCCATCGCCGCATGAACACAGCAATAATCAAACTCAATGCCTTGGCCAATTCGATTCGGACCTCCACCTAACACCATAATCTTACTTTTATTGGTGGGATTGGATTCACACTCGTCTTCATACGTCGAATACATGTACGCAGTATTCGTCGCAAATTCGGCCGCACAAGTATCAACTCGTTTATAGACCGGACGTAAACCAAAACTGTGACGTCGTTCTCGAATCACTTTTTGTTGAGTGTTTAACAATTTCGCTAAACGTCGATCAGAAAAGCCACTACGTTTCAATTCACGTAATGCTTGTCTATCTAATCTTGATAAATCAATTCCTTTGAGGGCCTGTTCCTGCTTCACCAAATTCTCAATTTGCGCGAGAAACCAAACATCGATATAGGTTAATTGATTAACCTCTTCTACAGACATTCCACATCGGAAAGCATCTGCAACAAACCAGATTCTTTCCGGCCCAGGATTGGCCAACTCGCTACGTATTAAGTCTAAATCGGTAGTCTTTTCGTCTAGTCCATCTACACCGGTTTCCAATCCTCTAAGTGCTTTTTGCAAAGATTCTTGGAATGTCCGTCCTATCGCCATGACCTCGCCAACAGATTTCATTTGTGTGGTTAAACGATCATTGGTCTGCGGAAATTTTTCAAAAGCAAATCGAGGAACTTTCGTCACCACATAATCTATAGTCGGCTCAAAAGAAGCAGGTATGATACCGCCAGTAATGTCATTACCAAGCTCATTTAAGGTATATCCCACTGCAAGCTTTGCGGCTACTTTTGCAATTGGAAACCCCGTCGCTTTTGAGGCAAGCGCCGAAGAACGGGATACACGCGGATTCATTTCGATCACTAACATTCTGCCGTCATCCGGATTTATCGCAAACTGCACATTTGATCCGCCCGATTCGACTCCGATTTCGCGAAGCACAGCAATCGCAGCGTTGCGCATTAATTGATATTCCTTATCGGTTAAGGTCTGCGCAGGCGCCACAGTAATCGAATCACCCGTATGCACGCCCATCGCATCGACATTTTCAATTGAGCAAATGATAATGCAGTTATCTTGATGATCCCTCACCACCTCCATTTCAAACTCTTTCCAACCAATCACTGATTCTTCTATGAGTAGTTCGTGGGTAGGCGAGGCATCCAGTCCACGTTCACAAATGGATAAAAATTCTTCACGATTATAGGCAATTCCGCCACCGCTTCCTCCCATAGTAAATGAAGGACGAATAATTACCGGATAGCCAACCATTGCTTGTACTTGTAACGCCTCTTCAATGCTATGAGCGACAGCAGAACGGGCAGAATTCAATCCGATACGTGCCATGGCTTGCTTGAATTTTTCGCGATCTTCCGCCATATCGATCGCTTCACGAGAAGCGCCAATAAGTTCCACACCATATTTGCTTAACACGCCATGTTTAGCTAAATCCAGCGCGCAATTCAGTGCTGTTTGCCCCCCCATGGTAGGCAACAATGCTTCAGGGCGCTCAAGCGCAATGATTTTTTCCAAAATTGGCCACGTAATTGGTTCAATATAGGTTGCATCGGCCATCTCGGGATCTGTCATAATGGTGGCCGGATTGGAGTTCACCAAAATAATGCGGTAGCCTTCCTCGCGGAGCGCTTTACAAGCCTGCGCACCAGAATAATCAAACTCACAGGCCTGGCCAATGACGATAGGACCCGCACCAATGATGAGAATAGATTTTATATCGGTCCGTTTAGGCATGCTTTATCCACAACCAAATAATTCACTTAAACTTTTAGGGTAAAAAATTGTATATTTATGAAACAGAAGCTTTGTGTTTTTCCATGATCGTAATGAAACGATCAAAAAGATAATCAACGTCTTGAGGTCCTGGACTGGCTTCAGGATGTCCTTGGAAACAAAATACTGGTTTGTCGATAAACTCAAAGCCTTGTAAGCTTCCATCAAATAATGATTTATGGGTAATGCGTACTTTTTCGGGTAGCGTATCTGCATCCACGGCAAAACCGTGATTCTGACTGGTGATAATCACCTTTCCACTCACCAGATCCTGCACAGGATGATTCGCACCACGATGCCCAAATTTCATTTTAATCGTTTTGGCACCTATCGCTAACCCCAGCAATTGCTGACCCAAACAAATTCCAAAAATAGGGATATCATTTTCAAGTAGTTTACGCGTAGCAGAAATCGCGTAATCGCAAGGTTCTGGATCGCCAGGACCGTTAGAAAGAAATACGCCGTCCGGTTGTAACGCAAAAATTTCTTCTACTGGTGTTTGCGCAGGAAACACTGTCACTTTGCAACCACGTTGCGCTAGCTTGCGTAACATCGTACGTTTAATTCCAAAATCAAACGCTGCAACATGATATTTTGGATTTTCCTGGGTCGAATATCTTTCACCCAGCGACCATTCGCCTTCATTCCAGGTATAGGGCTTATGGCAACTGACGACTTTGGCAAGATCCATGCCGGTCAAACCGGGAAATGATCTCGCAGCTTGTAAAGCTTGTTGTTCATCGACGGTATCGCCCGCCATAATACAACCAGACTGAACGCCTTTCTCACGCAAAATCCTGGTCAGTTTTCGCGTATCAATTTCCGCAATGGCTACAACATGTTGGGATTTAAGAAATTCCTGTAGCGTTTGTGTTTTTCGATGATTACTGGCAACCAATGAAAGATTACGTATCACTAAACCCGCTGCATAAACTTTCTCAATATTACCCGATTCTATGTCGTGAGGATTCGCTCCTGTATTGCCAATATGCGGATAAGTTAACGTGATAATTTGCTGACAGTAAGAAGGGTCCGTCAAAATTTCTTGATAGCCTGTCATTGCCGTATTGAAGGCAATTTCACCGGTAGTAATTCCAGAGATTCCAATAGACACGCCATAAAAAAGTGTTCCATCGGCCAGTGCGAGGACGGCGCGCTGATATTGTGACACAAAAAACTCCTCGGAAAGCGACAAGACATAGAATAATCAGACATTAGCAGCAAGATAGTGCTACAACATATCTCGATGGCAATTATACTTGAATCGCGCGCGCTTTTGTATCTACCTGCTGGAAATAGCTGTGCCTATTGATAAAACACAAAAAAAGAACATATACTCGCCACGAGGATAAATCTTGCATCGGGAAATAATATGTCCACGACAACGATTAACTTTGCTCAATCATTTCTACCTATAAACAGTCAATAAGGAGAGCATAATTTATGCGAACACTCGTCATTATTGTGATAGCTATTTTTATTATCGGTTACGTAGCCTTGATGGTGCAGCATTTTTGACATTGCAACAACGTTTAACGTCGTCGACGTTGTTTAACGCTAATACCATTTAGCAATTTGAAAAATATAAAGGAAAGGGATTTATTTTGTTTGGCTTTTTTCTAAAAGCACTGAGATACCGTTCAATTAAATTCGCCTTCCTTATATGCCATTATTTAGATTTAATTTATTGTTTTTCACGCTACTTTCGATTGCCACGCTGCTAGCACACTTTTTTATCGAACGTTTTCAACCTACCGGTGACGAATTATTAACCAATCAATGGAAAACTAGAACTTCTGACAAGAGTCGGATTGATATCGAAAAAGAAGAACATATTCAGATTTTTTCAGATGACCCAAAAATCAAAGTATCAGCATTTCAATTTTTACCACAAACCCTGCATGACCAATTAGTGTTATTTTCCGCGGAAATAAGAAGTCATGACATTATTGAAGGGGTCAAGCCTTGGCACACAGGCAGAGTTTCTATTATGCAAAAAAATGATGACGAAAATAATCCGTTTATACCGCTTTCTATCACATCTTTAATAGGTACAAACGAATGGAAAAAGTATCAGGATCATTTTCAAATCCCTAAAGAATCTATGGTTCTTTTTTCTATAGAACTATACCGTGCAATAGGCTTGTTGGAAGCAAGAAATGTTCATCTGTATCCCGTTGAAGAAGTACAAGCCTACACATGGAGTAAGAGAATTATCCTTTCGTCATGGGGTATTTTTTTTGCACTACTGATTGGTTCTTGTTACTTTACGGAGCAAAAAAATATTTTTTTACAGTTATTACTCATTGTTTTTTTTGCTTTAATCGCCATCGGAACCAGCATGCAAGGCGATATTAAAGACATTGTATTCGATGCCATCGATTTTCAACTTAATAATTCTAGCTCTATTCTTCAATCACTCAACCTTAGCTCGATGGACTTATCTAAGATTGGGCATTTCATTTTTTTTCTGGGACTCGGATTCATCTTGGCAATGATTTTAAGAGATAGAAAAATATTCGATTTTTTTGCAGTGATCGTCATGCTAGCTTGCGGCACAGAGCTTATTCAAATTTATATCGATGGACGCACACCACTTTTTAGCGATGTACTGATTGACATCAGTGGCGGTCTGCTAGGAATAGCATTAGCAAAATTATTTTGCTTCAAAAAAAACCAACCATTACCGGATTAGCGTTTTATTTTTTCTCAACTGAAAAGTCAGCGAAATTCTTCAAACATCGTTATATAAGTGACACAAAAATTGCGAACCCCTTCATTTATACACAATTTTTTTATACATCATCACGTATCATTAGGGGTCGCGAATTGCGTTATGATTAGAAAAATGTGATAGTTCACATCGCAAGATTGACAACGAGTGATTTATTTAGTATCAAAAAATTAAACATAATTTTTCCGTGTTTCGTCGCTTAATTAGCTGAAGAAAATTATTTGGATTTGTTTAACTTTTCATAAATACGATAAATCTTTACAATGAGCAATAAAATTTTTTCTTATGGAGAAAAGCAATGAGATTTGACAATAACAAAATGACTACAACGATTATCCTATTACTTACAACAATAACGCTATTTGCTTGTAAACCGATTATCGAACCTAAACACAAACAAAATAAAGACGCAGCCGCAGAACCTGCCAAAGCCGAAGCACCTGTTGCGGCTCCTGCGCCAGCGCCTGCTCCGGCAGCAAAAATTGAAGAAGTCGAAAAAGTACAAGTTCTCGAATCCACTAAAGAAACACTAAACGCCATCGGTGATGATGCTGAAATGATGGTAGAAGATGCAAAAGAAAGTATCGCTTCGGCCGCTCAATCAGTTGCAAACAACTTAAGTGACGGAAATGATGTTGTAATTTCTTCTCCTGAAATTATGCGCAAAGTACAGCAAGCATTAATTGATCGCGGCTTTAATCCTGGACCTGTTGATGGCAGAGGCGGTTCAAGAACAGCAGCAGCTCTGAATAAATTTCAAAAACAAAATGGTATTCCAGTAGGAAAACTCACCAAAAAAACATTACGTGAATTAGGCGTTGATTTCTAAGAAAAAATATATTAACGAAAAGTTTATTTTAATAAAGTAAGCGTCAGAAAAATTGTATTTTTCTGACGCTTTTTAATTGCATTCGATTATTTCTCTGCTACAAACCCTGTATTCTAACAGTCGCATCTTTTCATCGTTTTCAGCATAACCTTCTTGTCTTCCATGCTTTTTAAACAACGAAAATTTGCCATCATGAAAAGCATGTTTTATAGTTCAGTCTTAACAAACTGATTGAAAAGCAACAACCACAGTTTTTTTGTTCTTTCTTTCAATTTATGCAAAAAATAACGCATACATATTTCATAGTTCAATTCAAACTTGCATTTGACCCTTCAAGTCATGCACGCATTTAGGAGATTTTGATGGGAGTTCCATTACGCCAGCAAATTGCAGTCGGCACTTATTTGATCAAACAAAAACTAAAAGGTGTCAAAAAATACCCACTGGTACTCATGTTGGAGCCTTTATTTCGGTGCAATCTAGAATGCGCTGGATGTGGCAAAATCGCTCATCCTGAAGATGTGCTGGATCAGCGACTTTCTTATGACGAATGCATGCATGCTGTTGATGAATGCGGTGCGCCGATGGTTTCAATTCCTGGTGGCGAACCACTGTTGCACAAAGAAATGCCGCAAATCGTTGAAGGAATTATTCGTCGCAAAAAATACGTTTATTTGTGTACCAATGCATTGTTATTGAAAAAACGGATTAATGATTACAAACCTTCGCCATATCTTACTTTTTCCATTCATTTGGATGGGATGAAAGAACGCCATGACGCTTCTGTGTGTCAAGATGGTGTTTTCGACCGTGCCGTTGAAGCAATCCAACTGGCTTTAAGCAAAGGATTCCGCGTCACCGTAAATTGCACGCTTTTTCAAGGTGAAACCCCAGAGGATGTTGCTGAATTTCTTGATTATGCAATGGAACTAGGCGTCGAAGCAGCAACCATTGCACCTGGTTTTAGTTATGAAAAAGCTCCCAAACAAGATGTCTTTATTAAAAGTAAAGATACCAAAGTTTTGTTCCGCGGCATCTTCGAATTAGGTAAAAAATTAAAGCGCAAATGGCGCTTGAATCATTCGGCTTTATACTTAGATTATTTGGCGGGCAATCAAAATTACAATTGCACTCCTTGGGGCAACCCAACGCGTAATGTTTTCGGATGGCAAAAGCCTTGCTACTTACTATCTGATGAAGGGTACGCGAAAACTTTCAAAGAATTGCTTGAAGATACGCCATGGGAAAAATACGGTACAGCTAATAATCCTAAGTGCGCTCAGTGCATGGCTCATTGTGGCTACGAAGCAACTGCAGTAGAAGACACATTACACAATCCATGGAAAGCATTTATTACCTCATTACGTGGTCCTCGCACCAGTGGTCCCATGGTAGCCGAACCTACTCCAAAATGGACTTCTGAAGAAGAAATGGCTTTTAAAAAACTGGATGAAATCTCAGTAGCAGCCAGCAATAAATAGTACTGCATAGTAAATATCAATGATTATGGAATTTATCGCATACTGAAACATCTTGGAATTAATTGAGTTTTTAGCAATTTTCGGTGCCATTTGTTGGTATGCGGTAATACTTTTGCCGTGGCGCCCTAGTGCAGTTCGAGAAAAACTCGATTGTTCTCCTCATGAAACTGTAACAGCATTACAAGACGTTACAGTTTTAATTCCAGCACGTAATGAAGGACCGTATATTCAACGTACCCTTGCTGCAATTCTTCAACAAGGTATCGGCATACAAATAGTCGTCATCGACGATCAATCGTCGGACGACACTGCACAAAGGGCTCGAGAAAGTGGTGCAAAAGTAATCTCGGGTACCAATCCCCCCTCTGGCTGGAGCGGAAAATTATGGGCGCTTCAACAAGGTTTGCCGCATGTTGCAACACCTTTTACGTTATTACTGGATGCGGATATTGAATTAACGCCCGGTATTGTTACTGAGCTCCGTCAAAAAGCGCAAACGGAAAACCTTGCTTTAGTATCGTTAATGGCCGAACCTCCGATGAATAACTTTATCGAACGGCTATTGATGCCTGCGTTTATTTTCTTCTTCAAACTCCTTTATCCTTTCGGTTTAGCCAATCAATCGACATCTCGTATCGCGGCGGCAGCGGGCGGGTGTATTTTGATAAAAACTGAAACGCTACATGCTATTGGTGCTTTTTCCAGTTTACACACAGCCTTGATTGATGATTGCACTTTGGCAGCACACGTTAAGAAAGGAGCACAACAACGCACTTGGATTGGTTTAAGCCACGCTGCGCGCAGTCATCGCGGTTATGCTGAATTAACACAAATTTGGAATATGGTGGCACGGACCGCTTATACACAGCTCAAATATTCAACAATACTTTTAACGTTGTGCACTTTTATCATGGGCACGATGTTTTGGCTCGCTCCTTTCGCATTTTTATTTTTCAGCACACTCAATCTATTTGTCATAGGCATGCTTACTTGGATTGCGATGTTTTTTGCCTATACCCCTACTTTAGTTTATTATCAACGGTCACTATTTTGGGTGTTGGCGTTACCACTCATAGGCACACTATATCTCGCCATGACTTGGACTTCAGCACTCCGTTATTGGTATGGAGAACGTGCTCATTGGAAAGATCGCCGTTATGAAAGTAAAAGTAATTAATATGAAATCAATCATCAAATACGAACTGGCTTTACTACTGCTATTTATTAGCATCGCCGTTAACGCAAGTAATTCTGGTGGAAAAAATCCGGAACAAGTCGTTGTTCAAATGCAGTCATCGCTCATTCAAGCCATGAAAGACGGTGAAAAATTGGGTTATGACGGACGTCTAAAATTCTTAGAACCTGTCATTAAACAATCTCACGACATGGAATTAATCATTAAAACAATTTTAGGTGCAACGTATTGGGCGCAATTGGATAATGAGCAGAAGAAACTGATTACCAATACCTTTAAAGAATTAAGTGTTGCGACTTACGCAAGTCGTTTTGCACAATATGAAGGCGAACAATTTGACGTCGTTGAACAACGTGATTTGCCTCATGAACAAAAACTTGTCCGCAGTCAACTAACCAAGTCGGATGGCGGTACAGTCAATTTTGATTACGTATTGCATCCTACGGAAGCAGGATGGCGCATTGTCAATATCCTGTTTGACGGCGTCAGTGATTTAGCCATCAAACGCGGTGAATACCGTGCAGTTATGCAACGAGACGGATTTCCAGCTTTGATCGAATTACTCAAAGAAAAAATTACTGCGGCACGGCAACCCTAATAAAGAAAGCCTTTTCTGTAAGATATTCTCTTGATTGTAGACAAATCCAATCCTTCAGAGCAGCGTATTTTTGCGCGCTTGACGAGGATCTCCTATCAATACGCAATTTGGGTCATTCTAGCTTTATTGCTGTGTACCGCTTTGAGTATATGGTATATCGCCAATAACCTGGGTGTTGATACAGATACAACCGACATGCTGTCGGAAGAAGTCCCCTTTCGCGCTAACCATATCCGTTACAAACAATCGTTTTCTCAATATGAAGACACGTTGCTGTTAGTTATCGACGCCCCAACGCAAGAGCAAGCTCACTCTGCCGCCAAGCAATTGAATAACTTTTTGCATGACAATAAGGAACAATTTCCAGAAATTTACTATCTTGCTGGTGAAGCTTTCTTTGAGAAAAATGGCTTATTATTCAAAAGCGTCGATGAACTCGGTCGTATCACAGATCAACTCGCATCCGCACAACCACTGGTTGCTCGTATTGCAGAAGACCCCAGTCTACATACTTTTCTTACCATTCTGACCGAAGCCGCAGAAGCTTTGCGAACGGGCCAGAAGTTGGAACTCGATTCGGTATTTAATGGAGTTACTCAAACCGTTAATACACGACTGAATGGACAGTCCAATCTACTATCATGGCAATCGCTGCTTAGCGGAGAAAAACAAAAAGCAAGTTATCAAGAATTTATCGTCATTCGACCTAAATTAGATTATTCGCAAATATTTGCTGCAGAAGTCCCGATCAAAATGATACGGGATGCTGCAACTCGGTTTGGTTTTACACCCGAAACCGGTATTAAACTGAGAATCACCGGTGAAGTCGCGCTTGCGCATGACGAAATTTATAGCGCCATGAATGGCGCACAAGAATCTAGCTTAGTGGCATTAGTTTTAGTCGCTATCGTATTGTATGTTGCATTGCGTTCGATCGGAACTTCAATCGCTGTCGTGATCAGTTTAGTGGTCGGTCTAATTTTGACTGCTGCGTTTGGCACATTAGCGGTCGGACATTTGAACCTGATTTCGATTGCATTTGCCGTACTGTATATTGGTTTAGGCGTAGATTATGCGATTCATTTCTTGTTTCGCTTTGAAGAATTTAAAAATACTGCTAAATCCGATTTAGAAGCGATTGCTAGCACGGGTGACGACATGGGGCAAGCGTTACTGGTATGTGCCATCACCACTGCAATTGGATTTTATGCCTTTATGCCAACGGCTTACCGTGGCGTTGCGGAACTTGGGCTTATCTCTGGAACAGGAATGCTTATTAGTTTTCTAGTTACCATGACGCTTCTTCCTGCGCTACAGAGATTTTTCCCGATGCCAGCCGAAAAATCAGCCTCATCCGATGTGTTAAAGCCCATCAATAAAATTTTAAATTTTGCCGGACATTCCAAAAAATTAATCCTCACGAGCACTGTCATTGCAATCATTGCGGCATCGATAGCTATTCCGCATATCCGCTTTGATTACAATTTGCTCAACATGAACAATCCACATGCGGAGTCAGTAACAACTTTCCAGGAGCTATTAAAAAACCCTGATGATTCGCCGTGGCATATCGAAATTCTGGCCGATAATCTCACTGAACTCAAACAACTAAAAGAACGTTTGGAAAAGTTGTCACAAGTAAAAACCGTTGTCAGTATTTTGGATTTAGTCCCTGAAAATCAACAAGAAAAAGTCGAACTCATTACCGAAATGGCAATGACAATCGGCCCAATTTCTTTTAGTGCGACACAGCATCCTGACTCGAAGCGATATACACTGGAACAACAACTTGCAGCACTCGAAAAGTTGCTTGCTCAGCTCACCGTTTTTATCAAGGAGCAACCCAATCATGCTGCAATCACTTCAATTGAAACACTATCAGAATCTTTATCGAAACTAAAAGTTAGTCTGTCACAAGACAATCATTCCAATCAGGAAAAAGAACAGCTGCTACAAACGCTTGAAAACGATTTGCTCAGTTTGTTACCAGAATCCATTAAGCGTTTGCAATTGGCATTGAGCGCCGAACCATTCACACAAGAAACCTTACCGGCGGCTTTTAGTTTACATTGGTATAGCCAGGATGATTTTTACCGACTTTCTGTGTATCCCACTGAGAACATTAATGACAACGATGCATTACGTCGTTTTGTTCGAGCGGTGCAACAAATAGCGCCTACCGCGACCGGCGTGCCGGTTATCAGTTTAGAAGCCGGTGAAGCAGTGGTAGACGCGTTCATTCACGCATTTTCACTGGCATTGATTGGTGTCGTTGTCACCTTGTTATTAATGCTACGCAGTATCAAATACACCTTGTTAGCATTAACGCCGCTTTTGTTAGCAACGCTATTTACCGGCGCCTTGACTGTTTTATTGGATTTACCTTTCAACTTCGCCAACATTATCGCATTACCGCTTCTGCTTGGAACCGGTATCGACAGCAGTTTGCACATGGTACATAGAAGCCGCAATCAATCGATGGATAACAATTTACTGCACTCTAACACCGCTCGTGCAGTCTATTACAGCGCGCTCACAACATTAGTGGGGTTTGGCAGCTTGTTTCTTTCAACTCATCAGGGCACTGCCAGTATGGGGTTGCTACTGACGATTGGATTATCGACGACGCTGATATGCGTACTTGTCATTCTTCCAGCGTTGTTACAATGGAATGAATCACAAAAAAACCAATTAACGATCTAAGTATTACGTTGCAAAGCAGCCGCAAAAAAACCATCGGTCTGGTGTTGTTGTGGATTGATTTGCAAAAACTCCCCGGTATCCAAGGCTATCTTTTGTTGCGAAAGCAATTCAGTCGCATTTAACACCGTAAATTGAGGATTTTTTTCAAGAAAGCTATTGATGATGTCCTGATTTTCTTCACGGAGGAAACTACATGTGGCATAAACCAGACGTCCACCTGGCTTCAACAACCTTGCGGCAGAAGCGAGAATATCACGTTGCTTAATTTTCAGTTCTTCGATACTTTGCGGAGACTGGCGCCATTTTAAATCAGGATTGCGACGTAGCGTACCAATACCACTACACGGCGCATCCACGAGCACGCGATCGATTTTTCCCGATAAGCGTTTTACTTTACTATCATTTTCGTCATTAATACGTTGCACATGCAAATTCGATAGACCAGAGCGTTTAAAACGCGGCGTTAAATTACTCAAGCGTTTTTCAGAAACATCGAACGCATATAAACGTCCTTTTGAGTTCATTAAGGCACCGAGTAATAACGCCTTGCCACCAGCGCCAGCACAAAAATCCACTACCATTTCTCCGCGTTTTGGCGCCAGTAAATAACCGAGCAGTTGACTTCCTTCGTCCTGTACTTCAATTTTTCCAGACAAAAATAACGCGTGGCGGTTAATCATCGGCTTTCCAACAAGACGAATACCGCAAGGCGAATACGGGGTGACTTGTGCTTCAATGCCTTCTTGCTGCAACGCATCCATCACTTCCTCTCGTTTCGACAAAAATGTGTTGACGCGCAAATCAAGTGGAGCTGGTTTTTGCAGCGCAAGACCTAGTTCTAAAATTTGTTCATCCGATAAAGTATTTTGCAGCTTTTCTACCAACCAGTCTGGAAATTCCGCTTGTACCGCCAATGGAAATGAATCAATTTTGATGGCTTTGATTTCCGCTAACCATTTCTTTTCGGATTCGCTCGCTAGCGTGTCGAATTCTCTCAAATTTAACCCATGAAATTTAACCAGGTATGCCAGAACAAGAGCCCGTGGCGTAATGGGATTCGCCAAATGTTCAAGAAAGAAACGATGACGCAAAACACCAAACACAACTTCGGCAATGAAAGCACGATCTTGCACGCCAAGGATAGCATTGTCACGGAAGAAGCGCCGTATAATTGCGTCGGCAGGATATTCGAGCGGCAACAATGCGCGCATTGCAGCAATGGCTGCACTCAATTGAGAAGAAATCAATGGCATCGTCGTCTCTGAGTCGTTTCAGGTTTAGAAGCTTTTTCAGAGCAATGGCCATTACTGTAACGTATGTGAATTTGAGTGATGATTTTGTCGATTTCCCTACCGTTTTCCTCAACCGAAACAATTCGCACGGGAACCATATTGTAGTCCGGTGCAAGCCAAATCTTTCTTTTCAATTTAGATCCTTGTTCTTCTTGCCGCGTAACGACAATGGTATGGAGTTCCCCAATCGCTGTTTTTAAGGGTTCTTGGGTAATTTTATAGTGTGACAATCTGACTTGATCATTATGCACGACAGTTCGTTCCAATGAATCTTTTGGAGGTGGTACAAAAATAAAGCTATAAGACATGCTCAAGCGATCCATCGCCCCGGCAGGGAGTTTTTCTTTGATTTCTTCCCCTTTATGTTTCAAGGTAACGTGCATATTCTCCCAATCGAATGTTACCGAATTGGGTTCTTTTTTTCCGTGTCTTTCATAAGCCCTCAAGGGACGCAATCCCTGTTTGGTCAAAATACCTTCACTATGACGTACCAAGCTGCTGGGCTCTACGATTTTAAAAACTCCAGTTGCTTGTGCTTCGCTATTGATCACGTAACTGCTACCTTTTTTATTGTGTTTGATTTCCATTACTTCTTGAATTTCACCATCCCCAATATCAGTCGAAACTTGGTAGTTCAGTTCGATATGAATAGGAATATTGGCTGCGGATACCGAAAAACTTAACGTTAATAAACTAAAAAAGGATATTAAGAACCTCATTCAGCAAGCCCCGGAGAATAAAGGGTTATGTTATTGGTGCTGGCATTGTTTATTTCAACCACACCGTTTGTTAATTTGAGCTGCCCATCTATGAACCAACGCACTGCTTGCGGAAAAATCCGGTGTTCTTGCTGCAGAACGCGCTGTGACAGTGATGCTTCAGTATCTTGTGGCAGCACTGAAATAGCCGCTTGAATAATAATAGGACCATGATCCAGTTGTGGCGTTACAAAATGCACCGTGCAACCGTGAATTTTAACACCTTCACGCAAGGCACGAGCATGTGTCGATAATCCAGGAAAAGCCGGTAATAATGATGGATGAATATTGATCAACCGATCCTGGTAACGTTGCACAAATTCATCGGTTAAAACACGCATGAACCCTGCCAAAGCAATCAATTTCGGCTGGAATATTGCTATTTTCTCTGCAAGCGCCGCATCGAAAGTTTGTCGATCTGGAAACTGACGATGATTGATTACAAAAGTTTCAACACCGTATCGTTGCGCGATTCGTAAGCCTTCAGCATCGGGATTATTGCTGATGACCACTCGACGATCCACATTCAAATCGGCATCCAACAATGATTGCATGTTACTTCCGCGACCGGAGATTAAAATCACCAGTGTTTTCATGGATGTTTTGCAACCACTTATCCGAATCTTACAGGCGAATGTGATTCACGCGGCTCAACACGGCCAATTTGCCAAACCGTTTCACCAAAATCCTGTAGTATCTGAGTGGCTTTTTCCACGAACTCAGGTGCAAGAATAATGACCATCCCGATCCCGCAATTAAAAACCCGTGCCATTTCATGATCTGCCACATTGCCGGTTTTTTGTAACCATTCAAACAGGGCCGGCATAGGCCAGGAATCCTTTTTTAATACTACCGCCATTTTTTCGGGCAAAATTCGTGGCACATTTTCAACCAGCCCTCCTCCGGTGATATGCGCCAAGCCTTTAACGGGAATATGTTTAAGTAATTCCAACACCGATTTCACATAAATTCGCGTCGGTCCCATGATAGCCTCTGCCAGCGTTCGTTTATCCAATACTTGTTGTAAATCTATTTGGTGATTACTGATAATTTTACGAATCAACGAGTAACCGTTGGAATGCGCACCACTCGATGCAAGACCCAACACGATGTCACCCGTATGAATCGTCGCGCCACTAATGATCTGTTGTTTCTCTACGACACCCACAGCAAACCCAGCCAGATCATATTCACCCGCAGGATACATGCCGGGCATTTCTGCTGTTTCTCCGCCAATCAATGCGCAACCAGCCAATTCACAACCCTTAGCAATACCCCCGATTACTTGTGTGGCAGTTGCCACATCCAACTGACCACACGCGAAATAATCAAGAAAAAATAATGGCTCAGCCCCTTGTACCAGAATATCATTCACGCTCATGGCAACGAGATCAATGCCGATTGTGTCATGCTGATTGAGTTCAAAAGCCAATTTAAGTTTGGTGCCAACACCATCCGTACCGGAAACTAATACAGGATCGCGATATTTTTTTGAAATTTCAAATAAAGCGCCGAATCCTCCGATTCCAGTTAATACTTCCGGGCGCAACGTTTTTTTCGCCAGCGGTTTGATATTTTCCACTAAACGGTCACCTGCATCGATATCGACGCCGGCATCTCGATAAGAAAGTGGTGATTTATGCGAATGTTCGGACTGCTGAGAATCAAATGAAGACAAGTTTTATTCCTAAATTTTAAAAATGTAGTGGAAAGCTAAAAATCACCAGTGCTTATTTTAATCGTAATGCTGTTTTATTTGGATAAATAGCAAGTTAGAAAAAATATCGGCCAAAAATCCAATTCGGAATCATAAAGCTGATATCTATTCACAACAGTTAATATACGATTTACTAAAGAATCTATTTGTTACACACAGCGCGATATGTTGTAATTCAACTTACTTTAGCTCAAAATTCTACCCAACATGATGGCATCAATTTTTAAATCGTTCTATGTTCGGAATGGTACATACTACACAAAATCCTTAGCATTTCTCAACTCAAAACACTGATATATATTTTGGGAATCAATTCTATTTTGTGCCTAGCTATGCTTTTTATTGCCCAATACTATCATTTTTCTTGAAATACCAATTCAAGGATTCTGCAATGCTGCGTTTTTCCATTAGAGGTTTTACATGTCTTTCAGTATAACGAACTTGTTATCACAGCACCGTTCCGACAAGTTTGAGTTGCACGAACGCTACTTAAATGCTCAGATGGTCAGGGTTCTTAAAACCATCGGTTACGATCGCAACTATCAACGTGCGGTAGGTCAGTATTTATATGATGAACACGATAACGAATACTTAGATCTATTAAGCGGCTTCGGTGTGTATGCGTTCGGTCGAAATCATCCGACCATTATCAATGCGTTAAAAGAAGTTTTGTCGCTGGAAATGCCAGATTTAGTGCAGTTGGATGTATCGGTTTTGAGTGGACTGCTGGCGAAAGAAATTTTAACCACTACGCCGGATAATTTATCGCGGGTCTTCTTTTGCAATTCGGGCACCGAAGCCGTTGAAGCCGCAATAAAATTCGCGCGCTACCAAACCAAACGCAATCGCATTATTTGTTGTGACCATGCCTATCACGGTTTAACGATGGGCGCACTCTCTTTAAACGGTGAGCAAATTTTCAAGGATGGTTTTGGACCACTTCTTCTGGACTGCGGCTCAGTTCCTTTTAATGATCTCGAAGCTTTGGAAAAGGCTTTGTGTCATAAAGACGTCGCCGCCTTTATCGTAGAACCGGTGCAAGGCAAAGGAGTCAATATTCCCGATGATCACTACTTGCCGGAAGTTGAGCGATTATGCAAGCAATATGGCACTTTGTTCGTTGCGGATGAAATACAAACGGGAATGGGACGCACTGGAAAATTCTGGGCCGTCGAACACTGGGGAGTTAAACCCGATATGATTTGTATGGCAAAAGCACTATCGGGTGGATTCGTTCCCGTTGGTGCGGTCGCGTTAACGCAAAAAATCATGGATAGCGTGTTTAATCGCATGGATCGGGCTGTCGTGCATGGATCGACTTTCTCAAAAAACAATATGGCAATGGCAGCCGGTTTAGCCGGTCTGGAAATTATCAAAACTGAGAAGTTGGTGGAAAACAGCGCCAAAATTGGTTCCGAAATCGTCGATCGACTCAACCTGCTCCAAGGACAATTTGAATTTTTCAAAGAAGCACGGGGCAAAGGTTCAATGATCGCAGTAGAATTTAAGCCACCCAGCAGCTTGTCCCTCAAAGCCGCTTGGATGATGTTAGAGGCAGCTAATAAAGGATTATTTTGTCAGATGATCACTATTCCGTTGTTTAAAGAACACCGCATTCTTACACAAGTGGCTGGACACGGCATGAATGTCGTCAAATTGTTACCGCCATTGATCCTAACGCAAAAAGACGTGGATCATATTATCGCCGCTTTTACCAAAACGATTGCCGACACCCATCAAGTTCCTGGTTCCATTTGGGATTTAGGAAAAAACCTCGCGACGCATGCATTAAAAGCCAAAGCGGGATAATGAAGTATTCATGACCAATAGCTCGAACAAGAATAATTCGAATTATCTCTGGTGGCTACTGCTTGCTTGTGTATCGGGCGGTTTAGTGTATCTACTCAGCCCGATATTGACGCCTTTTTTATTAGCCGCAGTAATTGCTTATATTTGCAATCCCATAGTCACCTGCTTAGAAAACCATAAAATCCCGCGCGCATTGGGCACTATTTTGGTGATGGTATTGCTCACAGGACTATTGGCCTCCTTGATACTTATCATGGTGCCATTGATCGAAAAAGAAATTCGTCAATTAAGCAATAAAATACCCATTTATCTCGATATCATCAAAACCCATGTGATACCGCTCATCGAAACGCGCTTGGATGTCAATTTACAACTCGATCTGAATGCGCTAAAACAGGCTATAACAGATCATTGGAGAAGTGCTGGAGGATTTGCTGCTAGAATTTTGCCCTCCTTGACTGTCGGTGGCATGGCAATTGTTGAATTCATGGTTAATTTACTGCTCGTTCCGGTTGTGTTGTTTTACATGCTGCGAGATTGGGATCAACTGGTCAAGTTGATTGATGAAATGATTCCACGGTATTGGCACGACAAAATTTCAGTTTTAGCCTATGAAACCGATAAAATCTTGGCTGAATTTTTGCGCGGCCAGCTGGCCGTAATCGTATTGATGAGTATTTTCTACATCACCGGATTATGGTTTGTCGGCTTGGAATTTGCTCTTCCCATTGGCCTGATCGCTGGCATTTTGGTATTTGTACCTTATCTTGGCATGATTGTTGGATTAACTTTAGCAACGCTAGCCGCCCTCATGCAATTTCAAGACTGGACTGGGCTTATCTATGTTTGGGTCGTATTTGGCATAGGTCAATTGATTGAAGGTATGGTGATTACTCCTTGGCTAGTGGGGGATCGCATTGGATTACATCCTGTGATGGTCATTTTTTCCTTGCTTGCCTTTGGGCAATTATTTGGTTTTTTCGGAATTCTTCTGGCCTTGCCGGTCAGCGCCGTGCTGCTGGTATGGTGGCGACATTTGCATCAGCATTACCTGGAAAGCGGCCTTTATGTCGATAATCGCAATCAATAATACCGATGAATTCCACGTACGCTGATTTAGGCAAGCAACTACCGCTTGACATCCAAGCGCCATCGACGCCTACTTTGGACAATTTTTTGATTGGACGCAATGCAGAATTGCTGCAATTGTTAAGAGCCGTCCTTGCACGAAAAGAAAAAGAACGTTTTGTCTATATCTGGGGCGATGCTGGATGCGGCAAAAGCCATTTATTGCAAGCGATGGTTGCTGCCTTTAAAACGAACAATCAAGTTGCGGTATTTTTTTCTGCGGGTAAGCATCATGAATTTGTAACCTCAAATGACGTTATTTGCGTAGCCATTGACGACATCGACGAGCTCAATGCTTCGGGTCAAGCAGAATTATTTAAATTGTATAATCAATTGCGCGATGAAAGTGACGCTGTTCTCTTAGTCAGCGGATCATCTGCGCCGAAATATTTGGATATGCGCCAGGATTTAGTGACGCGACTAGGCTGGGGTTTGGTGTATCAGATTCATGAATTAAGCGAAGAAGAAAAAATACACGCACTCAAACAGCACGCCACCAGTAGCGGCTTTCATTTGTCACAAGACGTATGCCTCTATTTGTTGCGGCACGGCCGACGCGATCTGTCTTCGCTGATGTTGATCATTGATGCGCTTGATCGCTATTCGCTAGCCAATCAACGACATATTACCGTTCCTTTGTTACGAGAATTATTACAGGTGTCTGCATGAATTTAGCATTATTTGATTTGGATAACACATTAATTGCGGGTGACAGTGATTTCCAATGGGCGCAATTTCTGATTGAGAAAAAAGCACTCGATCGTGAGCTGCATGAAACAAAAAATATTGAGTTTTACGAGCAATACAAAGACGGTACCTTAGATATTCATGAATTTCTGGACTTTCAGCTCAAACCATTGGCACGGCACTCACGTTTGCAGTTGGAAACATGGCGGACGGAATTCGTACAGAAAAAAATCGTTCCCATCATCGCACCAGGCGCACGTCCGCTCATTGAACGCCATCAATTAGATGGTGATTTGTGTATCATCATTACCGCCACTAATAGCTTTGTGACTGCACCGATTGCGCAATTACTTGGAATTGAACATTTGATCGCCACTGAACCGGAGCTGGAAAAGGGCGAATTTACTGGAAAAGTCACTGGCATACCCTCGTTCCGTGAGGGCAAAATAGACCGATTAGAACAATGGCTTGATGCCCATAACTTGACGTGGTTATCTTTTCTGCGCAGTTGGTTTTACAGTGATTCACTGAACGATTTGCCTTTATTGGGCAAAGTCACGCATCCGGTCGCAGTAGATCCAGACGCTACCTTAAAAAATCATGCCGAACAAAATAACTGGTCTATTATCAGCCTACGATAATACTTTTAAGGTAACGCTGGCGAATGTTGTTAATCTTCTTTTCTTAGTTGCGGGAACAAGATAACGTCACGAATACTCGGACTGTCAGTCAATAGCATCACCAAACGATCAATACCGATACCTTCTCCAGCTGTTGGAGGTAGTCCATACTCCAATGCTCGAATGTAATCAGCATCATAATGCATGGCTTCTGCATCACCAGCATCTTTGGCTTTTGCTTGTTCTTGAAAGCGTCTTGCTTGATCTTCCGGATCGTTCAATTCTGAGAATCCGTTGGCTATTTCACGTCCCGCAATATAAAGTTCAAAACGATCGGTAATGTCTGCATTGTTATCATTGCGACGTGCCAACGGTGAAACTTCCGCCGGATAATCAACAATGAAGGTGGGCTCGAACAATAAATGCTCGGTAGTCTCGTCAAATAACGATAACTGCAACCCGCCAATACCGTCTTGAGTGTTGTAATGAACTTTGAGTGATTCCAACGTGTCGATCAGAAAACCACGATCGCATAATTGCGCATCGGTATAGGTCGGGTGAAATTTCTGAATAGCTTGCGTAATAGTTAATCTCAAAAAAGGTTTTGCCAAATCAATGTCTTTGCCCTGATAAGTAACTATTGTCGTACCAAGAACTTTCTGTGCCACATCAACGAACATTTTTTCAGTCAAATCCATCAAGTAAGTAAAGTCTTGATAAGCTTCGTAAAACTCCAACATGGTAAATTCAGGATTATGTCGGGTGGAAATACCTTCATTGCGAAAATTCCGGTTGATCTCAAAGACTTTTTCCATACCGCCCACCACCAAACGCTTGAGATACAATTCAGGCGCAATGCGCAAGTAAAGTTCCATGTCTAAAGCATTGTGATGTGTGGCAAAAGGCCGGGCAGAAGCGCCACCCGGAATAGGATGCATCATCGGGGTTTCGACTTCCAGATAATCGCGTGCCACTAAAAATTCACGAATGCCCTGAATGACTTTCGAGCGCGTGATAAATGTTTTGCGTGCTTCTTCATTCGTGATCAAATCCAAATATCGTTGTCGATACTTTTGCTCTTGGTCGGTCAAGCCGTGAAATTTTTCTGGCAATGGACGCAACGATTTCGTTAAAAGCTCCAAATGATTGACACGGATCGATAATTCTCCGGTTTTGGTTTTAAATAAAGTGCCATGCGCGCCCAAGATATCGCCTAAATCATATTGCTTAAAGGCCGAATGAACACTTGCTCCCGTGAGATCATCAGAAATATACAACTGAATGCGTCCACTCATGTCTTGAATGGTTGCAAAACTGGCTTTGCCCATTACCCGTTTAAGAACCATCCGCCCCGCCACTTTCACTGCAATAACATCAACTTCAAGCTGTTCTTTGGAGAGTTGATCGAATTGCTGATGCAATTTTTCCGCTAAATGTTCACGTCGAAAAGCATTGGGAAACGCATTGCCAGCACAACGCAATTCACTCAATTTAGCACGCCGTTCGGCAATAATCTGGTTCTCGTCCTGAATGACGAGTGAAGGATCTTCTTGGTTCATAACGTAATATTTCTAATTGTTTTTGTCTCAATAGTGATTTACTTAAGTGCAAAGCCATTATACGCCGCATTACCTTGTGCGTGTCAGACATACTGAATTACAAGTTTTGTCGTCAAAACCATAAAAGCTGCAGTAGCTTTACTCAACTAAAATAATTTGTCTAAACAATTTCCTTAATAACATTAGATTGTTGTAATATTTACTTCAATTCATTCCAATGAGTGCCTCGTCACCATGTTAAGCAGCTATCGAATAGCGGTATTCATTACTTTATTGTTACTACTGAATGGCTGCAGCATGATGCGATTAGGTTACGACAATGGGCCGCATTTGGCGTGGTGGTGGATTGATAGTTATCTGGATTTTGACAAGGAACAAACACCCCATGTTAAACAAGCGATTCAAGATTGGTTTAGTTGGCATCGAGCGCATCAATTACCTGAGTATGCTACCTGGTTAGCTTCGGTTCATCATAAACTCGAAGGCACGTTAACATCAACGCAAGTATGTAATGAATCAGAACACTTAAAAAAGATTCTAGCGCCGGCTTTCGATCACGCTGTGCAGTTAAGCGCACCGATCGTTTTAAAACTAAGCGATATTCAACTTCAACATCTCGAACAGCGCTACACCAAAAGTAATGAAGAATTGCGCAGTGATTTCTTGCAAACTGATCTAAATGAGCGCAAACAAGCCTCAGTAAAACGAACCGTAAAGCGTATCGAGAATTTGTATGGCGATCTTGATAAAAAACAACATCTATTCATTATCACCAGTATCGAAAATTCACCATTTAAACCAGAAGCTTGGATGACAGAACGCGTCCGTCAGCAGCAAGCGGTATTACAAGCATTACGAAAATTTACCACTGAACCGGCCACTACCGAACAAGTAACCAGTACGCTAAAAACACTCATTGAAAATATACAGCGCTCTGAAAATGCGGACTACCGCGCGTATCAATTAGAGTTATCCGCATACACATGTGACTTTATCGCCAAGATGCACAATATCACCACGACGACACAGCGCCAGCACGTGCAAAAAAAAATTAAGACTTGGGAAACAGATATTCATGCATTAATGCTGAAAAATCATTCTAAAACAGCATTACAATAGAAAACAGCGCAATTCCTCCGAAACCAGAAAGTTTATTTTATTAAAGATTGATAATGACCCCCTTATTTAAAGCTCTGAAACTTGGATCACTCATCGTTCCCAATCGCATTTTCATGGCACCACTTACCCGCTGTCGAGCGGGTGACTCGCATATCCCAAATGATTTGATGGCTCAATATTACGCGCAAAGAGCAAGTGCGGGACTCATTATCGCTGAAGCCACGATGGTCATGGAAGGAAATTCCGCATTTTGGAAAGAACCTGGCATTTATTCGCAAGAACAAATTGTCGGATGGAAAAAAGTAACCGATTCGGTACACGCCTCGGAAGGCAGGATTTTTTTACAGCTTTGGCATGGCGGTAGAGCGTGTCATCCGCTTTTAAATGGTGGCGTGCAACCTGTTGCGCCGAGTGCGATCGCGATTACCAATGACGAAGTGCATACCCCGGAAGGAAAAAAACCCTACGTTATTCCACGTGAACTACGCGATGGTGAATTACCCGCTATCGTTGCCGGCTTCAAAAAAGCCGCAGAAAATGCTAAAGCCGCAGGGTTTGATGGCATCGAGATTCACGGCGCCAATGGCTATTTGTTGGATGAATTCCTACGTGACGGTGCTAATCAACGTTCTGGTCGGTACGGCGGTTCTCGTGAAAACCGCGCACGGTTACTATTTGAGGTCATTGAAGCAGTCAGTTCAGTATGGACAAACCAACGAGTTGGCTTGCGTATATCCCCGCTTAACAGCTTCAATAGCATGATGGATAGTGCCCCGATTGGACTTTCGACTTGGTTAGCAGAGCAATTAAACCAATTTAATCTGGCTTACTTGCATGTCATGCGCGGAGATTTTTTTCAACAACAAACAGGCGATATCCTTACTCCCATTCGTCAAAATTACAAAGGCATACTGATAGCCAATATGGGTTACACCAGCGAAGAAGCCAATCAACAAATCGCAGAAGGAAAAATCGACGCTGTCTCTTTTGGTACTTCATTCATCGCCAATCCGGATTTACCAGAACGAATGAAAGCAGGCACACCTTTAAACCAACCTGACCCGGCGACATTTTACACACAAGGAGCAGAGGGTTACACGGATTATCCGATGTCATTATGAAATTGCCCGCTTTGGGTTGCCACTACACATCGATACAAACCTAGTGTCGAGCAGTCGGTGTACCAATTAGATCAAGCCAGGCGATTGCTTTGGCTGCAACATCGAGTATTCCTTCATTGAGTGCCAACGAGCGGCAGGGGGTGATGGAATTGCGCAAGAAACTCAAGCGTATGGGAATGGCGTGCGCCTTCGATGGGCAGTGTGGGCGATGCTTATGATAACGCAATGGCTGAAAGATTTTTCGCCCTCCCCCTGGAATGTGAGTTGATCGATAGTGTTCCTGGAAAAAACAAAACTGAAGCAAGGCTGGCCATATTCACCTGGATCGAGTCGTGGTACAACTCCACTCGCAGGCATTCGCGGCTGGGATACTTATCACCGAGCAATTTTGAAAGGAAACCAGATGAGAATAATCAAATCGCAATAAACTGCAGTCCACTTTCACAAGTCGAGACTTTCTCGACTCAATAAAAAACTGTCCGCCAAATTGGGACAACTCCAAATCATCTTTGGAGAAAACATGTCTATTTATAAGGCTGCCCACTATGAGCAGCATGCAATTTTTTAGCAATGGCTAAAAAATTTGTGTAAAATTCATCCGCTCAAGCTCAGCGGATTTTAAACCAAGTGTAAGTTAATCAACCTTCAGGCTTATGATATGAATAAATTAGTGAAGTTGTGTTTTCTTGGATTCGCATTACCAGTTATGTTCGTATTAGTCGGTTGTCAAACCACCATACCTATTAGTATAAACAAGCAAGAAATTGTAAAGCCAGATACACAAACAGACTTGAAGCTAACCATTCTTGCAAAAGCAAAAGATGCAAGACTCCAAGCTCCTGATCAGGTAGGACGTCATACAATCAGCTTACTCATGATCCCTGGAGGCATGGTCACAAGTGAGCCTGAAGAACATCTTGATGAGGCAATAGTAAATCGACTTACGGAATCCTTAACCCAAGTCGGTTACTCTGTAATGCATGTTGACAGAGCTAAAGACTCAATGTCGCCTGTGCTAATTGTTCAGATTGATGATCTCCGTAATTACTTGTTCACATGGTTTTATCCACTAGGTATCGTATGGGGAAAAATGAATTTAAGCTTGCACTTAATGTCACCTAATGGCACAGAGATTTGGAAAGCCTATCTTAAAGGGCACAGTGGAATTATGCCATCTTTGTTATATATGTCTGGTTTCCAAACACGCGTTACTAGTGATCTAACCGCAAATATCAATCAAGCTATCGAGGCTATCTCATCAGATGAGTTCCGGAATGCACTATTGACTAAAGTACAATAGCATTCGCTAGTACAGAACAAAAAATATGAGCCATAGAATGAGAATGAATGCTATATAGTTTCAAGAAAGATAATCACTGTCCCTTCACTCCAAAAATCTGATGGAGCATTTCGAGTTTTGTGAAGAATGATGTTACTCTAATGCGTGGCGCCAATCTATGATTCACTTGACAATATGAGATGGCATAGCTAATACCGTGCCAAAAACCTCATGAATTTTAAATGTCGTTAGCTCGTTGTATATAACATGTGAAATGTACAAAATACATCATTATTTATTAAAATCAAAAATAGCTACTGCATATTTGACTGTGATTGTCGTATTGGGAACTACTGGTTGCATATATATGATGGATTTTGGCAAAGAACCTCGTGAGACATGGAAAGCATCTGAATTCAAAAAAACATCGACTCCTCCCAGGGTACAGACATCTCATCTTTCGTTGCCGACTAACCGTCAGCGCTATGCATTAATAATTGGAAACGGGGAGTATCAGGAAATTGGAATATTATCTAATCCAAAGAACGATGCTTCAGCCATAGCCGAACGTTTGAGAAAATCGGGATTTTCTATACTGCGTCCAGTGCGAGCTGATCAAGATGTGCAATCGGATTTGACTCGAGAGGAGATGATAATAGCAGATGAGGCTTTAAAAAGAATATCAAAAGATGCTGAAATTGTGTTGTTATTCTATGCTGGACATGGATTACAACTTAATGGAAAACCATATCTCGTACCTGTTAATGTTCAGAAAGAAGCAATTCAGAACCTATCGACTTCTAAAGGCCGGGAAGATTTTAGTCGGCAACTAGTAATGCTTGACGATTTTATTGACGAACTCGATAAAGAAGCGGCATTAGCGATCGCTATCTTCGATGCTTGTCGAGAAATTCCGGTATTAAAAACGCGTGGAATATTCTTAGGATCAGGAAACTCCTTTCGCGGCGGCCTCACCAATCCACAAAGCACGGGTAAACGTAGAGTATTGGCCTTTTCTGCTGGGTTTGGTGAACTGGCAGAAGATGGAACAGGACAGCATAGTCCATATGCTCAATCATTTTTAGATGAATTTGATAGAGATGCGAATCAGGAAGTTACAGATTTCTTCAGGCGAGTCCAAACACGGATGATTGATAAAATAAAACAAGCGCCAGAATTAAGTATTCAAGGTAGAGTTCCACCAGGTATTTTCTTTTTTGGAAATGGCAATAGCTTAACTAACTAGTACCAGCTCAGATTAGATCGTACAGTAACCGAGTTGACTGGGCGACTTCTCGTTCTTTACACGTTATTATCAACCACCTACACTGCTTATAACCAAAACTGAGTTTCCACCTTTTTTAACCCAGCGTTCTTCAGCATAAACACCCGGTTGTGCTACTTCAATAACCCGCTTCGCTTTCTCGGCCTCGATTTCATCATCGCATTATTCCCGATCACTGACCACTTCAAAGTTGGTCTGGTTTTATGTTTACGTGGACTCTACGTAATGCTCGCGTCAACGTGACAACCCTGCTTGACGGGGTAATGTTGTAAGCCTGGATTTGCCGGTTGATTTCCTCTAATAACTCGTCCCATGCTTATGCTGCCGCCGCTAGTCGCGTTCTAAATCCCGACCAATATCATCTTAAACAACAGCAACTCCGAATAAGCTGCTCCCCCGCAGCATCTGATGATGCATAATGAATTGCGCGATTACTTTCTCTATCGAGTTTCCAGTCAATTAACTGACCAATCTGCTTCAGAAAATTCCCTTTCCGCGTGCACCGCGTCACATCAAATTCGGAAAAACTCATGCTTACTACTCCGACACTATTGATTGAAAGCACCATTATAGCGGTCGACTGAACGACCAAGATCAAAACCGTGCAAAGGTCTCAGATATTATTAGCCTCTGCTAGTCTAGAGCCAAATAAAATATTCAGCCGCTCACAAAAAATTCTAAATTGCCGTGAGGTGAAGAATTTACCAGATTTTGCAAAGCTCTTGCACTATTCGCGATCAATGACTACAGTTCCATCCATCAGTTTAACTCGATCGCCTTGTTGAAGATGAGATGCATCAGGTACACCAATGATAACTTGTCGACCATCGTTCAACGTAATACCAACCTGATGCGGATAATTTGGATTTTGCGGCACATGAGTATTGGTTCCAGGACGAATGATTTCACGAGCAACGGTTCCTGCTACCACACCATTAACAATCGCACTAAGCTGATTGCCTTGCAGGGATTGATGAATAAAATCGACTGCGCCGCAATTCATGCAACCTGAGGGCGATGATGTTGGGCGGCGAATCACGCCTGCTTCAGTACTTTTAATACTGACCGCATTAGGTGGCGCAGGAATGACTGTACCAATACGATGAATTTTTCTAGTGGGTTTATTAGCTTCAGGCAAATTTTCTGGTAATGCTCTTATGACAGATTGGTCAGATTGATTGATATTGGTAGAATTCTGGGAAGGCTCAGGTGCTTGTGCAAAAACAAACGGTATTTCAAATGGCACCATTAGAAATAAAAGCGTAGTAATACGACACAGAACATTTTTTTTCTGTTGAATATCACACATAGACTCATTCTTGAACATTTGTTTTACCCTTGAGACTATCATCAAAAAATTATCTGCTTAGTCGAAACATTAGATCGTAATTGAACACACTGGTTTCGTATTACTCAAGTTACGATTATCATTTAATTAACAAAAATTCAAATGAACGATTACTCTGTCTCTGTTGGGTTATTTTTCTGCTGTGGATTATTTTGTCTATTTTGTTCGGGAAATATTGGTTCGATAACGGCTGTTTCTTTAACCGTCATTAAATTTGCCACAAATATGCCTAATTCATACAAAAGACAAAGCGGTATGGCAAGCATAAATTGTGAAATAACATCGGGAGGGGTCAGAACAGCAGCAATCACAAAAGAAGAGACTATTACGTAAGGACGGACTTCTTTGAGTTTCTCGATAGTAATAACGCCAGTTCTAACTAGAATAATGACAAATATCGGTACCTCAAACGTTACTCCAAAGGTTAAGAACATCGATAGCACAAAACTAAGGTAATTGCCGATATCCGTCATGACGGCAACCCCTTCAGGCGCGAAGTAGGTAATAAACTCAAATACCAGTGGTAACGCGGCAAAATAGGCAAATGCCATTCCTGAAAAAAACAGCAAGCTGCTGCCAATAACCAACGGCAAAGCCATGCGTTTTTCATGCGTATATAAACCTGGTGCGACGAAAGCCCAGATTTGATACATCGTATGGGGTAGCGTGACTACAAAAGCAACCATCAATGCCACCTTCATCGGTACGAAAAATGGCGTTGCCACATCGGTTGCAATCATTTGTCCGCCTTGCGGCAGTTTCTCCAAGAGTGGTTGTGCGAGTATGGTGTACAGTTCGCGAGCAAAAAATGCACACGGTAAGAACCCTAGCATAATAACGCCCAAAATCCGTATGATTCGCGCACGTAACTCGACTAGATGTGACAGCAGGGAACCTTCGATCATCGCTGTGTTTTCGTCAGAGTTGTGCTATCCATGAGATGCGTCACGCTTGTTTTGTTCTGCTGCTTGTGAGTTTGCATCGACTGGCGTTTTATGTGTTTCAGTTGCGGAAGCGAATTGATTTTTTTCTGGAGCAACCTCTGAAACGGTTGTTTTGATTTGATCCAGATCGTGTTGGACAGATTGCTCGACAGAATGAACCGTTTCTTCAATAGAAGATTGCATTTTTTTCAATTCTTCCATGCGGATTTCATTGTGAATGTCAGTTCTTACGCTGTACACAAAACTGCGGCAACGCCCATATAAGTTACCGAGTGTTTTTGCTACGATTGGCAATCGCTCAGGTCCGATAACGATGAGAGCAACCAAAGAAATAACCAACAGCTCCATAAAACTGATATCAAACATAATTTATTTCCAAATCAAAACAGTGATAGAAATAAAAAGGTTATTTTTCAGTCGTGTGATGAGTCGTTTTTGCGGCGGAGGCAGGCGGTTCAGTTGATTGTTCTTTGGTAACGTTGTTAGGAAAATCATGCGGCACATTTTCTCTTTTTGCTTGCACGTCAATGACATTATCGTGCGCCTGTTTCGCCGTTTGGGTAGCATCGGTATCCGCTTCTTTCATACCGTCTTTAAATCCTTTTAACGCCCCACCCAAATCGCTGCCCAAGTTACGTAATTTCTTGGTACCAAACACCAACACCACAATAACCAATACAATGATCCAGTGCCAAATACTAAATGTGCCCATAAGCTCTCCCTAGAATGAATGGAGCAAAGTAGTCCTTAACCTGAGTGTACCATAGGGGACAATCGTTCTCTGCCACCGATTACGTGAATGTGTATATGGAATACTTCTTGTCCGCCAACACGTCCAGTATTAATCACAACCCGAAACCCATCTTGACAACCTTGTTCCTTAGCTAACTTAGGTGCTAACAACATCATTTTACCCAAAAGACTTTGTTGATCATCCTGAATATCGTATAGCGTTTCAATGTGTTGTTTAGGGATAATTAAAAAATGCACAGGCGCCGCAGGATGAATATCGTTAAAAGCAATGATTTCTTCATCCTCGTAAATTTTGTTAGATAGAATTTCTTTTCGGACTATTTTGCAAAAAATACAGTTATCCATAAGCTTTTATCAATTGGTTCGAGATTTTTTTTCTACTATTCCTGAAACGCCCTCGCGTCTTTCTAGTTCTTTGAGAACATCTTGGGGACCCACTCCATGATGTGCCAACAAAATCATACAATGAAACCATAAGTCTGCAGTTTCATATACCACTTGATGCGGATCGCCATCCTTAGAAGCCATCAACGTTTCTGCTGATTCTTCAGCAATTTTTTTTAGGATTTTGTCTTGCCCACCTTGCAACAGTTTCGCCACATAAGAAGTTTCGGCGTTTGCTTGTTTCCGTTCTTCGATCGATTGAGCAAGGCGATCTAAAATAGTCGAATGATTCATTTGGAATATATTTCTTCCGGATTTTTAATGACAGGTGCAGAAATCACCCATTCATTATCTTCTAGTTTTTGAAAAAAACAGTTATGTCTGCCGGTATGGCAGGCAATTCCACCAGTTTGTTCAACAATCAGCAACAGCACATCTTCATCACAATCCAAATAAATTTCTTTTACAGTTTGTGTGTGACCTGATTCTTCACCTTTATGCCACAATTTCTTGCGCGATCGCGACCAGTAAATAGCTTCACCTTTCTCGACCGTCAGTTTCAAAGCTTCTCGATTCATCCAAGCAAACATCAACACTTTGCCGCTTTGAGCTTCTTGCGCAATCACTGGTACTAAACCATCATCCGACCAATTGATTTTGTTAAGCCAAGTATCTGCCATAAGTGCAAAAATTATAATAAAAGCAAACGACTAAAATATCATCAATTTTATCCATATTGATGTAATTATTTTAATTCTAACATCACAGGCGCACTTCGATACCATGTTGTTGCATATATTGCTTGGCTTGTTGCACGGTAAATTCGCCATAATGAAAAATACTGGCTGCCAGCACAGCATCAGCATGGCCTTGTAGAATACCATCCACCAAATGATGAAGATTGCCAACACCGCCGCTGGCTATTACTGGAATACTGATTGCATCCGATACCGCACGTGTTAAGGCAATATCAAAACCGTTACGTGTTCCGTCCCGATCCATACTGGTAAGGAGAACTTCTCCCGCACCCAGTGTTTGCATTTTTTTGGCCCATTCGACGGCATCTATTCCAGTGGCTTTACGCCCACCGTGAGTAAACACTTCCCAGCGAGATATTTCATTTGGCGCGCTGACTTTTTTTGCATCGATTGCCACGACGATACATTGTGAACCATAATGATCAGCCGCATCGGCAATGAGTTGGGGATTTAGGACTGCAGAGGTATTAATACTAACTTTATCAGCGCCAGCATTGAGCAGTCTGCGGATGTCTTCCACTTGTCGTACTCCACCCCCAACCGTCAACGGAATAAAGACTTGCGCGGCCACTGCTTCAATGATGTGCAAAATTAAATCACGATCATCAGAGCTGGCGGTAATATCGAGAAAGGTCAGTTCGTCGGCACCTTGTTCATCATAGCGGCGCGAGATTTCAACCGGATCTCCTGCATCGCGTAATTCAACAAAGTTGACACCTTTAACGACACGCCCATTAGTAACATCCAGGCATGGAATAATGCGTTTTGCAAGACTCATTAAGAAAAAAAGAGGAATGTAGTTATAGTTATTATGAGGATATTAAGAGCACTTGCACTGTAATAAATATAGCAATATGGTCAAATACTTAAGGGGCTATATTCGCAATACTAAGCTTATCAGCCAAAATTTGCGCTTCTTTGAAATCCAACGAACCTTCGTAGATAGCACGCCCGGTAATCGCACCGATAATTCCTTCCGATTCGATTTCACACAATTTGCGAACATCTTCAATATTGGTAATACCACCGCTAGCGATGACAGGTACTGTCAATTGTTTGGCCAGTTCGACGGTAGCATGTGTATTGACGCCGCTGAGCATGCCATCCCGACCAATGTCCGTGTAAATGATTGCTTCGATACCATAGTCTTCAAATTTTTTCGCTAGATCGACTACATCGTGTCCTGTAATTTTCGACCATCCATCCACGGCAACTTTTCCTTCTTTAGCATCCAAGCCAACCATGATTTGCCCTGGAAAAGCATAGCACGCATCGTGTAGAAAGCCAGGAATTTTGATAGCAGCCGTACCAATGATCATATAGCTGATGCCATCATCCAAGTAGCGTTCGATAGTATCTAAATCACGGATGCCTCCACCGAGTTGGATGGGAATTTGTCCATTGATGGCTTTAACGATATCTCGAATTGCCGGTTCGTTTTTTGGCTTACCGGCTAAAGCACCATTTAAATCAACCAAATGCAGTCTTCTAGCGCCCTGGTTTAACCAGTGTGCTGCCATTTCACCGGGTTCTTTCGAGAATATAGTTGCGTCTTCCATAACGCCTTGTTTAAGACGAACACAATCACCGTCTTTAAGATCGATCGCTGGAATGATCAACATGATTTAATCAAGATCAATGTATAAAAAGTACTCATTAATTTTAATAACTATCAGAAAAATTGTTTTTGATTACGGTATCCACCGCGAAAAATTTTGCAATAGCGTCAATCCGGCAGATTGACTTTTCTCAGGATGAAACTGTACCGCGAAAATATTATTTTTGGCAACAGCACAGGTAAAAGGCATAGGATAGTGACTACGGCCGGCAATCGAAGCAGCATCAGGTGTTTCAACATAATAGCTGTGCACAAAATAAAACCGCGCATCGTCACGAATTCCTTCCCATAAAGGATGATCACTGGCTTGGTGAACCTGATTCCATCCCATATGCGGCACTTTTAATTTTTGTCCGTCGGTTGTTGTCATTAAAGGTTCAGGAAAATGAACGACTTTCCCAGGCAGAATATTAAAACCTTTAATATCGCCCTCCTCACTTTCTTCAAACAGCATTTGTAGCCCGAGGCAAATACCTAAAAAAGGCTTCTGCTGTGCGGCTTTCATCACTGCTTGACGCAAACCACGGGTCTCGAGTTCTCGCATGCAATTACGCATTGCACCTTGGCCTGGCACTACGACACGTTGTGCTTTTTCGACCTCGCACGGATCATTCGTTACGACGATCGAAGCACTTGGAGCAACATGTTCCAAGGCCTTATGAACGGAACGTAAATTGCCCATTCCGTAATCTACAATTGCTATATCAGTCACGATGCATCTTTTAAATTTTTATAAACTGCCCTTGGTCGATGGAATGACTCCTGACATGGCAGGATCATGTTCTATTGCAACACGCAAAGCCCGTCCAAAAGCTTTGAAAACGGTTTCTGCTTGATGATGAGCGTTTCGCCCACACAAATTGTCGATGTGTAATGTCACCAAGGCATGATTCACAAAACCCTGAAAAAACTCTTGCGTCAAATCGACATCAAAATCACCAATCCGGGCACGAGAGAAATTTACATTGAACACTAATCCTGGACGTCCCGATAAATCAATAACAACGCGTGACAAAGCTTCATCGAGCGGAACATATGCGTGGCCATACCGGCGCAAACCCTTTTTGTCTCCGGCTGCTTTAGCAAACGCTTGACCTAATGAAATACCAATATCTTCCACGGTGTGATGCGCATCGATATGCAAATCACCGCTTGCGATTATCTCGAGATCAATCAAGCCATGACGGACAATTTGGTCGAGCATGTGATCCAAAAAAGGCACGCCCGACTGCAATGTCGATTGTCCTGTTCCGTCGAGATTCAAATTAACGCTGATTTGGGTTTCCAGCGTATTTCTTGTGACCTGAGCTTGGCGCATAATGCGTTAGAAAATAATCTGAGATGTGAAAAATGTGGAATACGTTGGCGATATCGAAGTAATCTATTAGGCTATTTCGCTGATTATAGTATGCAATGCTTTACAAAACTGTGTGTTTTCTTCAGGTGTTCCTACCGTAACTCGTAAGCAGTTTTCTAACGATGGATGAGTTCCATTCAGATTTTTTATCAATATACAACGTTGTTTCAAAGATTGAAATACCTTATCTGCATTTTTTATACGAAACAGAATGAAATTGGCAGACGATGGGAATACTTCGGTACCCTCCAAGGTACTCAAATAATTGCTAACTTTAGTGCGCTCTACTTTGATGGCCTCAGCTTGCTGCGATAAAATATCGGTATGATGCAAAACGCTTTCTGCGATCAATTGCGTCATAGTACCGATATTGTAGGGTAAACGTATTTTTTCAAAATGTTGTAGCCACTGTGTGCGTCCTATCAATAATCCCAGCCGTAAACCCGCTAGCCCAACTTTAGACAATGTACGCATTAGCAATACATTGGCAAATCGATCCAACTGATGAATCATGCTAGCATCAGCAAACGCATGATAGGCTTCGTCGATCACCACGATACCAGGACTTGCCGAAATAATTTGCACAATAGCCTCGGGATTAAATAAATTACCTGTTGGATTATTGGGATAAGCCAGAAAAATCACCGCGGGTTGATGCTTTTCAATTGCCGCCAGCATGGCCTCAAGATCCAAATTAAAATCTTTTTTTAGCGGCACGCCCACATATTGAATACTGGCAAAAGTTGCAATCATACGAAACATTACAAAAGCAGGCTCGACACTCATCAATACTGCGCCAGGTTTGGCAACCGCCATTGCAATCATTTGAATGATTTCATCCGAACCATTTCCCAATAAAATAGCCATCTCATCGGATATTCCCAAATTACGGCGCAGGGTTTGTTTTAACGCACTTGCGCTGGCATCAGGATAGCGATTGATGGGCGCGTTTTCTGCTAACGCTGCGATGTCTTTACGAAGCTGCGAGGGCAAAGGATACGGATTCTCCATCGCGTCCAGCTTGATCATCCCGGTTGCTGGCGGCACATGATAGGCCGAGAGCGAAAGAATCTCGGAGCGAATCAGTTGTTCAGGCGTAAAAGAATTAGACATTGAAGTACTCACTTACTTTTAATGTGAGCTTATATCGATAAAAAAATCAGATCGGTTTCAGATTTCTGTTGGTTGTTATTTGTTATAAGAGATAGCTTGTTTTAGATTGTCATTGCATTCATAGTAATCGACTTCGATCACCGCTATTAAATCCAATCAATGACTCTGGGATATTTTTGCTAAATGCAATTGCTTTAAATAATTCTCCCATTTCTGCAGGACTGACCAATTTTTGTAATTGATTCGCCTGAGCCAAATAATTCACACTATTCGGCGTAGCGGATTGTATCAAAACTTCCGTGATACCGCAGTTCATCAAAAAATGTGCTTGCGTAGTATACCCCATTAAATCAAGTCCATTACTATTTGCTATGTCAGTAATCGCACTGAAATCGACATGGCTGGTAATATCTTGCAATCCAGGCAAATAAAAAGGATCGTCGTGTGCATGATGGCGGTAGTGACACATCAAAGTACCTTGATGACGTTGCGGATGATAGTATTCACGGCTGCCAAAACCATAATCAATCAACAAAATCATTCCATGCTGTAGCATCTTCGCTAGACTCTTAACAAAATACCGAGCGGATAGATTGATTTCGCTGACATAGTATTGAGCAAAGCTGTCCCAATCATTTTCAGCCGTAACGATTGGTAACAATTGCTGCGCCGCCTGAGCCAAATCAACGTTCTGAATGGAAAGATCTTGCCAACCAAAGCGATCTTTATCCCAGATGACGCCCCGTTCCAAAATTTGACTCTGCTGCCAAACCACCAAATGAACAGGCATTGCATCCAGCACTTCATTGGCCAGAATCACGCCTTGAAACTGGGCTGGCAATTCATGCAACCATTCGATGCGAGAAAATAAATGGGGTATTTGCTCCGATAACCATATTTTTTGACGTTCGCGAAGTTCAGCGCTCACTTCGAGAATTAGGTATTTGTCTGGCAATTGATCAAGCTGTTCTAATGCCAACAAAATATCGAATGCCAGTTTTCCTGAACCAGCGCCAAATTCGAGAATTTGATACGAATGCATTTGCTTGGCTATTTGCATGACTTGCTGTGCTATTGCGCGCCCAAACAACGAAGAAATTTCCGGCGCAGTGACAAAATCCCCAGCTTCTCCCAATTTAGTTGCGCCGCCATTGTAGTAACCCAACCCTGGCGAATACAGCACTAGATTCATGAATTGCTCAAAAGGTATCCAGCCTCCTGCATTATGAATTGCTTCCTGGATTGCCAAGGTTAATTGATGGCAATTTGCCAGTGCGATTTCACTGGCCGGTGGCAAATTAATTTGTAAAGACATCAAATCTGCTTGTTTATGGTAAATTTTAGAAAAATTCTTTATCGATGCCGTATTAGTTTAACAGGTCGTCCCAAGAAATCGACCAGGGAGTTAAGTGTGCAAAACAAAGTGATATTGGTTACAGGTGGCGCAAAACGAGTAGGGTCAGCAATTTGCCGTCGATTGCATGCACGCGGAGCAAAATTGGTCGTGCATTTTCGTTCTTCAAACGAGGCAGCCAAAGCGCTACAAACCGAGCTAAATCAACAACGTGCCAATTCCGTTGCGCTAGCGCAAGCTGATTTACTGGATCATAAACAATTGTCTGGATTGATCGAAGCCGCAGTGCAACATTTTGGACAATTGGATGGCCTGGTTAATAACGCCTCCAGTTTTTTTGCAACCCCGTTAGGTGAATGCTCATCAGACCATTGGAATGATCTCATCGGCAGTAATTTACGCGCCCCGCTTTTTTTGTCGCAAGCCGCCGCACCGCATTTGAGAAAACAACAGGGTTGCATCGTCAATATCGTTGATATTCATACCGAACGTCCTTTAAAGGATTACGTTATTTACAACGCAGCCAAAGGTGGCTTGCAATCATTGACGCGTTCGCTAGCGGTCGAAATGGCGCCTGAAGTACGCGTTAATGGCGTATCACCAGGCCCCATTCTATGGCCCGAAGCCGGAAAATGGACGAATGAAGCAGAACGACAAGAAACCATTGCGGGAACTTTATTAAAGCGCTGCGGCGAACCCGATGACATTGCCAAAACGGTATCCTTTCTCATCGCGGACGCACCCTACATTACCGGGCAAATCATTGCCGTAGATGGAGGAAGAAGCATTCACTTGTAAGGTGCTGGTATTTTAAATACAGGAATGACGTAGCACATTAACCTAATGATTCACGATGTTTTTGAACGATACTGTTTGTCGCAATTTATAGGTCGCCTGATTTCATTTCAAAAGCAGCTGGTACTTCTAACTGCAGTACACCACCGCTATAGCAGTAATCCGCCCCAGCGGTTTTAACAGTTAGCCTCTCGTTACATCAGAAATATCTATAGAACCGTTGCATCTGTATTGTTGTGACGTAATTTCACAGAATAACCGGTTGGCAATTGCATGTTCAGTAGCTAATGGATTGTATATACCTGAATTTATCGTGTACGAATAACTCTAAAATAGGTCTCTTCAACGGTGAGGAAGTTTGATATGATGAAATCTAAATCGATGATAATCGGATTGGAATTCAATGACTGAAAAATTGCTGGCCATTCGCAAAATCAGTAATAGACTGGCATTCGCTCTGGTGATATTGGTTTTGCTTGTGATTGGAGGAGCTTTTTTTGCACGCTATAGCCCCGAAGGAGGAGTCATCAATGCGCCAATAGCAGCATTTGCGGCAGGCATCGTCGGCGGTTTCGTGGGGCTACAGCGTCGTCTAAAAAGCATGTCGGATGATGATCTAGCGCTTCTTGCAAATTCATGGGTATTTGTGTGTTTGTCCCCGCTTGTTGGTGGAATTCTTGCCGTAGTTTTGTATGTGTTATTTGTTTCAACGCTAGTGAGCGGTGACTTATTCCCGAAATTTGTGTCCGATATCAGAAACCTATCACCCGAATCTCCCAAAGGATTTTCAGAGATATTCGCTGTACATGGGGAATCTGTAGATTATGCAAAAATGATGTTCTGGTCATTTGTTGCTGGATTTTCTGAAAGATTTGTGACTGACATCATTAGCAATTTTGAGAACAACTCAAATTCTGATGGCAGATCAAGTTAGTAAATCAAGACTGGAAGATTGATTCCAAATTAAAATTTCTAATGGAAGTAGCACGCACCCCCTAACTTGAAATTCTATAAAAGGGTTATTCGCGAAACTAGCGTATTCCAATATATTTCATAATATTTTGTGTGATAATCCATTTGTCTTCCAAAATTGCCAGAAAGTTTTTCTACAATTTAACTGCAAGGCTGATTTCTTTTACTTCTCTCTAAGTGTAGGTTCTACGAAATAAAACTCAATCGTAAGGTGATAATTATGACTCCTTTTTTAGGTGAATTGATCGGTACCTTTATTTTAGTGTTGTTAGGCAATGGCGTCGTAGCTAATGTCGTGCTCAATAAATCCAAAGGTAATAATGCTGGGTGGATAACCATTGCGGCTGGCTGGGGAATTGCGCTTTTTGTGGCGGTTTATGCCGTAGCCGCTTCCAGTGGCGCGCATTTAAATCCTGCGGTGAGCATTGGTCTCGCGGCTGCGGGTAAGTTTGCATGGAGTAGTGTTCCAATTTATGCACTGGGACAAATGCTAGGAGCAATGTTGGGTGCATTGGTAGTATGGATCACTTATCGCCAACATTTTGATGCAACAACTGATCCCAATATGCAGTTAGCAGCATTTTGTAGCGGACCGGCCATCCGTAATCCATTCTACAATATCATTACCGAAGCAGTCGGCACTTTCATGCTGGTGTTTGGCGTCATGATGATCGTTTCGCCACAGTCCAGCTTAGGTGCGTTGGATGCTCTACCGGTAGCTTTGCTATTATTTGGTATCGGTTTATCACTCGGTGGACCTACTGGCTTTGCGGTTAATCCTGCTCGTGATCTAGGACCACGCATCATGCATGCGATTCTTCCGATGACCAATAAACGCGATAGCGATTGGGGGTATGCTTATGTACCGATATTAGGCGGCTTTATCGGTGGATTGATAGCTGCAGGGGTGTATTCGCTGCTGTAATACCCTTGCCACAGGTTTATGGGCCGTTCAATGTTTTCGAAGCGGCCCATTAAAATAACTCTCTAAAATAACCTCTTGTTAAATCGAGTTACAATCAAAATACCGATGTTGAAAGTAGGTGGTATCGCTGATATTTAATTTAAGCTTACCGATTACATTTTTCCTTAACCCAATTGTTAACACTCGATAAAGCGGCTGTCAATTGATTAGGCTGTGTACCCCCGGCTTGCGCCATATCTGGCCGGCCGCCGCCTTTGCCACCAACTTGTTGCGCGACGAAGTTGACCAGCTCCCCGGCTTTGATTTTGTGTGTTAAATCATTAGTCACGCCAGCGATCAAAGCGACTTTATCATCAGTTGTCGTCGTTCCTAGTACAACGACGCAAGATTTAAGTTTATCTTTCAGATGATCGAGCGTATCACGCAAGATTTTGCTGTCCGCATTTTCCAGCTTTGCTGCAAGCACCTGAGTGCCCTCAATTTCCTGAATCTGCGCCAATAAATCGCTACCTTGTGTATTGGCTAATTGAGTTTTCAAGCGCATCAACTCTTTTTCAGTTTGTCGCACGTTATCAATAATCTGAGCGATTTTTTGCGTGACTTCTTGCGGATTAGTTTTTAATGTTTGTGCTATTTCTAACAGTTGCACTTCACGTTGTTGTATATAATCGACAGCACCTTTACCCGTTACGGCTTCAATGCGACGAATTCCTGCTGCGACACCGGATTCAGCGACGATTTTAAACAAGCCGATTTGACCGACTTGCGGTACATGCGTCCCACCACATAATTCGGTCGAAAATTCGCCCATACCGATGACGCGCACTACGTCCGTGTATTTTTCACCAAACAACGCCATCGCGCCGCGTTTGATCGCGTCATCATATTTCATCGAAGCCGCTTCGACCACCCAGTTATTGCGGATTTGTTCGTTAACCAGACGGTCGGTTTCGCGGATTTCATCGGCGCTCATCGGTACGTTGTGCGAGAAGTCGAAACGCAACCGATTCGGATCAACCAGCGAACCTTTCTGCGTAACATGCGTGCCGAGCACTTTGCGCAATGCCGCATGCAACAAGTGAGTCGCCGAATGGTTGTTGGCCGTATTGGTACGATTCACCGGGTTAACTTTGGCCGACACTGTTACTCCGGTACTTAACCGCCCACGCTGTAATTGACCATGATGCCCAAATACTCCAGCTTGTATTTTTTGCGTATCGTTAACCGTAAAAAGGCTGTCATCACTGGTAAATTCACCGCTATCGCCAACTTGACCACCGGATTCAGCATAAAACGGGGTTTGATTCAATACAATAATGGCTTCATCGCCAGCCTCAATTTGATCAACTAGGCTGCCTTGCTTATATAACGCCAATACTTTGGCTTGCTGTTGTAGCGCTTCATAACCGCAAAAGGTCGTTGGATCACCGTTGTAACGAATGCTCTCTTGCATCGTGAATTTATTCGCCGCGCGTGCTTGTTCACGTTGTCGTGTCATGGCTTGCTCGAAAGCAGCATGATCGACCGCAATGCCACGTTCTCTGGCAATATCGGCTGTTAAATCCAATGGAAAACCAAAAGTATCATAAAGCTTGAATGCCGTTTCACCGTCCAGACACTTAACTTTCTGGTTGAGCGCGGCTTCCAGGATTTGCATGCCATGTTCGATTGTTTCAGCAAAACGCTCTTCTTCTTGCCGCAGCACTTCAGCAACTCGAGACTTCGCGGCAATAAGCTCTGGATATGCTTGCCCCATCACTTGACTAAGAGCCTCGACTAATTGATATAGAAAAGGTTGTTTTTGGCCTAACCGATAACCATGACGGATAGCGCGACGAATGATTCTTCGCAAGACATAGCCGCGCCCTTCACTACCAGGAATAACCCCATCGGTAATTAAAAACGCACAAGCGCGAATATGATCTGCAATCACTTTAAGTGAATTATCCGCAAGATTTTGGGTATCGGTTACGCGCGCGGCCGCTTGAATAAGATGTTGAAACAAATCGATATCATAGTTGCTGTGAACGTTTTGCATCACCGCAGAGATTCGTTCCAAGCCCATGCCGGTATCCACGGACGGTTTGGGCAGCGGATGTAAAGTACCCTCGCTATCACGGTTGTATTGCATGAATACCAAATTCCAGATTTCGATATAGCGATCGCCATCAGCATTGGCAGACCCGGGCGGCCCTCCCGCTACATCAGAGCCATGATCGTAAAAAATCTCAGAACACGGCCCACAAGGGCCTGTATCGCCCATTTGCCAAAAATTGTCAGAGCTCCCGATACGAACTAACCGATCCTTTTCTATACCAATTTCGTTTATCCAAATATTGGCGGCTTCATCGTCCTCAGCGTAAACCGTGACCCATAATTTTTGCCGCGGAATATTTAACGACTGCGTCAAAAAATCCCAAGCATAATGAATCGCGTCGCGCTTAAAATAATCGCCGAAACTGAAATTACCCAGCATTTCAAAAAATGTATGATGCCGGGCGGTGTAACCAACATTTTCTAGATCATTGTGTTTGCCGCCTGCACGCACACAGCGTTGCGAACTTGCTGCACGTACATACGCACGCCGGTCTTGACCAAGAAACACATCTTTAAACTGCACCATTCCGGCATTGGTAAAAAGTAATGTCGGATCATTGTTCGGAACAAGCGGACTGGATGCAACAACGGTGTGGCCGTGAGCAGCAAAGAAATCGAGAAATTTTTGCCTTATTTCGCTACTTTTCATAGAAATTTATAGAGGTTATCGAATAACAATTCATACATCATCTGCTGGGGTTAAAATCTTTCGTACCGTTTCCACTGAAAATCCACGGCTCATCATAAAACGCATTTGCTTGGCATATTCTTCGCGAGTAGCCGGCAATCTGCCAAATTTCTTTTGCCAAACTGTGCTGGCGGTCTCGTTTTCTGTTGCTTGCAAAGTTGGCACGATCTCATCAATCAAATGAGCATCAATTCCTTTGGTTTTCAATTCATGGATGATACGTTGGCTTCCATAGCGTGCCCTGCGCAAGTGGGCTGTTTGTTCCACTACACGTTGCGCGGACAAAAATCCTTTCTGTTCTAACGCATCCAGAACAGTTTCAAGTTCTTGGCTATCGCTTGCGTTAGCATTTGTTGAGAGCTTTTGTGCCAATTCTTGCCGAGAATATTCTCGCCGCACCAAATAACGCATTGCGCGTGTTTCCAGGTTTTTTTTGCTCTCAACAGCGCTCATTATTCATCTTTAGTTTTTTCTTTAACGGGTGTGGTCGCTTCAGCAATTCCGACTATCGCACGAATTTTTTGCTCGATTTCTTGTGCGATTTCTTTGTGCTCTTTTAAATAATCGCGCACATTATCTTTGCCTTGACCAATTTTTTCGCCTTTATAAGCGTACCAAGCGCCCGATTTATCTATAATTTTGTGCAAAACACCCAATTCAATCACTTCGCTCTCGCGAGAAATGCCTTCGCCGTACAAGATATCAAAGTCAGCTTGTTTGAATGGCGGCGCAACTTTGTTTTTAACAACCTTGACGCGTGTTTCGTTACCGATCACTTCTTCACCCTTTTTGATTGAACCTGTACGGCGGATATCCAATCGTACCGATGCATAGAATTTTAATGCATTACCGCCCGTGGTGGTTTCAGGATTCCCAAACATCACGCCGATTTTCATACGAATTTGATTGATAAAAATGACCATAGTGTTGCTGCGTTTGATATTCGCGGTCAATTTACGTAACGCTTGCGACATCAACCGTGCTTGCAAGCCCATTTGTGGGTCACCCATGTCACCCTCAATTTCGGCACGCGGCGTCAATGCCGCGACCGAATCCACCACGATAATATCGACGGACCCTGAGCGTACTAGCATGTCAGCGATTTCTAACGCTTGCTCGCCATTATCGGGTTGGGATATCAAGAGTTCCTTAACGTTAATGCCTATTTTCTGCGCATATTGTGGATCCAAAGCATGTTCCGCATCAATGAACGCCGCAGTGCCCCCAAGTTTCTGCATTTCAGCAATCACTTGCAAAGTCAGTGTCGTCTTACCGGATGATTCAGGACCATAAATCTCGATAATCCGGCCACGTGGCAATCCGCCTACACCCAATGCAATATCAAGCCCTAACGATCCGGTAGAGACGACTTGTATATCATAGGCAACGTCATTTGCACCCAACCGCATGATGGAGCCTTTGCCAAACTGCTTTTCAATTTGTGATAAGGCGGCATCTAGTGCTTTGCTTCTGTTTTCGTCCATGATTTTTCCTATAAAAAGTCGTTCAAATTATCGCATAACCAATGGTCTATCAGTTTGAATTGTCCTATGTTCCATTCAAATTAACTAAAATAACGTGGCAAAAAACTCGAGTATCTGATTTGCGTGCGATATAATTGCATGATGTTGTTGCATTTACCGGGCAAAAAATAAAACAAAAAATTGTCGGTATATCCGATCATTTCAATCAAAAATAAAAGGGGACAAATCATTCGAATCATTTTATTAGGCGGCCCTGGCGCAGGTAAGGGAACGCAAGCCAATTATATTAAGGAACATTTTGGTATTCCACAAATTTCTACCGGCGATATGCTGCGTAATGCTGTCAAGGAAGGCACCGAATTGGGCATTATGGCAAAAAAAATCATGGATTCAGGCGGCCTTGTTTCGGATGACATCATTATCAATTTGGTCAAAGAACGCATTGCGCAACCTGATTGCGCCAAAGGTTTTCTGTTCGACGGTTTTCCTCGCACCATTCCGCAAGCCGATGCGATGAAAGCAGCGAATGTACCGATCGATTATGTTGTGGAAATTGATGTTGCTGATGCAGAAATCATCAGGCGCATGTCCGGACGCAGGGTGCATACCGCTTCTGGTCGCACATATCATATTGAATTCAATCCCCCCGAAGTTGCAGATCGAGATGATCTTACTGGGGAGCCATTGATTCAACGTGATGATGATAAAGAAGAAACTGTCAAAAAAAGGTTAGATGTTTATCATCAGCAAACAGAGCCTTTGGTCAGTTATTATTCTCAATGGGCATCTTCCGGCGAAAAGAATGCGCCTCGCTATATCAAAATAATAGGAACAGGATCAGTTGAAAAAATTAGAGATCAAATTCTCTCGGCATTACAATAGATTATAATTCCAGCTTTAATCTCACAGAAACCGTAAAAATCAGTTAATAATTGAACTTAAAGCTGGATATTTCTGATTTTCAATCAACACCCAATTTAGCAAATTCATAATAATTTTTTCTTAATTTAATCAACTAGGAGACGAAATGGCAAGTAAAAATGCTTTTTATGCGCAGTCCGGTGGTGTGACGGCTGTCATTAATGCTTCTGCTGCTGGCGTTTTAGAAACAGCACGTATGCATTCCGATAAAATCGCTAATGTTTATGCCGGTCGCAATGGCATCATTGGCGCCTTGACGGAAGATCTAATCGATACTAACGCTGAATCAGCATCCTCGATTGCCGGTCTCAGATATACACCATCGGGTGGATTTGGTTCGTGTCGTTACAAACTGAAAAGTTTGGAACAAAACCGACGCGAGTATGAACGCCTGATCGAAGTTTTCAAAGCGCACAATATCGGTTATTTCTTTTACAACGGTGGCGGCGATTCGGCTGACACTTGTCTGAAAGTATCACAACTCGCGGATACATTAGGATATCCGATTCAAGCGATTCATGTTCCTAAAACGGTCGATAATGACCTGCCTATCACCGACTGTTGTCCCGGATTTGGCTCTGTTGCAAAGTATATTGCGGTATCCACGCGCGAAGCGAGCTTTGATGTGGCCAGTATGGCGAAAACTTCAACCAAGGTTTTTGTGCTTGAAGTAATGGGTCGTCATGCCGGTTGGATCGCGGCTGCGGGTGGTTTGGCTTCAAGTCCAGATTGTGAAGTTCCAATTGTCATTCTTTTCCCAGAAATCACCTTTAATAAAGCAAAATTCCTTGCGAAAGTTGATCAATACGTCAAGCAATACGGGTATTGCTCAGTCGTCGTATCAGAAGGTGTGAAAGGTGAAGATGGTAATTTCCTGTCTGACCAAGGTTTACGTGATGCTTTTGGTCATGCGCAATTGGGTGGTGTAGCACCGGTGGTCGCCAATATCATTAAAGATGGTTTGTCATTGAAATATCACTGGGGGGTAGCCGATTATCTGCAACGCGCCGCAAGACATATTGCTTCTAAGACCGACGTGGAACAAGCCTATGCCATGGGTAAAGCAGCGGTTGAATATGCGCTGGCCGGACACAATTCCGTCATGCCAACCATTGTTCGCGAATCTAACAAACCCTACAAATGGTCGGTCGGCATGGCAAAACTCTCCGAAGTAGCCAACGTAGAAAAAATGATGCCAGCAAACTATATTAGTGAAGACGGTTTTGGCATCACGCAAGCGTGTCGTGACTATTTATTGCCACTGATTGAAGGTGAAGATTATCCTCCTTACAAAGACGGTTTACCCAATTATGTGCGAATGAAAAGTGTTGCGGTTGCCAAAAAGTTAGCAGAATTTAAACTTTAATTTGCTATCAGACACAATTATTTTGTAGGAATACAGCTTAGGAAACACAAAACCTAATTTGTGAATCTGAATTCGCTAAATTTAATTCACGTTGGGCGCAAGAACATATAAAATATGCTTTCGCCTTCTGGAATTTAAACAAGTGTCTAATAATGCGAGGTTTTTTAGGCCAAAATTTCGCATATTATTTTATCTGGTCTGACTTTAATTGGAGTTTTTTATGTCTATCGGTTTAACTATCGCAATATTATGTGCGATTTTGGCCCTGGTATTCAGTGGGATATGGATCCGGGGTATTTACATACAATCGACTGGTAATCAGCGTATGCAAGAAATTGCAGCAGCCATTCAGCAAGGTGCGTCAGCATACCTGAAACGCCAATACACTACGATCGGAATCGTGGGTGCTGTTTTATTTGTCGCTTTGTGGCTCGCATTAGGCTGGGATACTGCGATTGGCTTCGCACTCGGTGCTTTTCTTTCTGGCGCGGCCGGTTTTCTGGGTATGAACGTATCGGTTCAATCGAATGTGCGTACTGCGCAAGCAGCGAGTGTTGGATTGAACGAAGCGCTAGCAATTGCTTTCCGTGGCGGTGCTGTGACCGGTATGTTGGTCGTAGGACTGGGTCTGCTCGGTGTGGCGGGATATACAGCGTTTCTTTTTGATGATGCAAACTCCACTTTGCCTGTCAGTGATGTGATTAAACCTTTAGTCGGTTTCGCATTTGGCGGTTCGCTGATTTCAATCTTCGCTCGTTTGGGCGGTGGTATTTTTACCAAGGGTGCTGACGTTGGCGCCGATCTGGTTGGTAAAGTTGAAGCAGGCATCCCGGAAGATGATCCTCGCAACCCAGCAGTTATTGCCGATAACGTTGGCGATAACGTTGGCGATTGCGCAGGGATGGCGGCTGACTTGTTCGAAACTTATGCGGTCACTATCATCGCTACCATGATTCTAGGTGCCTTGTTGTTTACCACTGATGCTGCGAGTGCGGTCGTGTATCCGCTCATGCTCGGCGCCGTATCAATCATCGCATCAATCGTTGGTTGTTATTACGTCAAAATGCGTGAAGGCGGTACCATTATGAATGCTTTGTACCGCGGTCTTGCAGTTGCAGGCGGCATTGCACTGGTAGCGTATTTACCGATTACGATTTGGTTTATGAGCGGCATGTCATTGACTGTTGACGGTTCAGAAATTTCTGGCGCAATGCTGGTTTTGCGAGTGTTTCTAGCAGCCACTATTGGCCTGGTTCTAACTGGTTTAATGGTAGTGATTACTGAATACTACACCTCAACTGAATATCATCCGGTACAGCACATCGCTGAAGCATCAACTACTGGACATGCAACGAATATTATTGCAGGTCTTGGTGTTTCTATGCGCGCGACAGCAGCTCCTGTACTAGCCGTTTGTTTGAGCATTATCCTGGCCTATGCATTAGCTGGGCTATATGGCATTGCGATTGCTGCAACAGCGATGTTGTCAATGACCGGTATCATCGTTGCATTGGACGCATATGGTCCGATCACCGATAACGCCGGGGGTATCGCTGAAATGTCAGAAATGCCTGATTCCGTTCGTGCCATCACTGATCCTTTAGACGCGGTTGGCAATACCACCAAAGCCGTAACCAAAGGTTATGCAATCGGTTCAGCAGGTCTAGCTGCGCTAGTATTGTTTGCTGACTACACACACGCCTTGGAACACGCCGGACATGCATTAACTTTTGATCTTTCCAATCACATGGTGATTATCGGTTTGTTTATCGGCGGTATGATTCCTTATCTGTTTGGCGCAATGTCAATGGAAGCGGTTGGTCGCGCGGCTGGATCGGTAGTAATTGAAGTACGACGCCAGTTCAAAGAAATTCCAGGTATTATGGAAGGCACTGCAAAACCGGATTATTCCAAAGCTGTTGATATGCTAACCAAAGCTGCCATTAAAGAAATGATGACTCCTTCACTGCTTCCGGTATTGATTCCGCTGCTAGTAGGTATCATTTTAGGCCCTCAAGCCTTGGGTGGCGTATTAATGGGATCGATCGTAACGGGTTTATTCGTTGCAATTTCCATGACTACCGGTGGTGGTGCTTGGGACAATGCGAAAAAATACATTGAAGATGGTCATTTCGGTGGGAAAGGTAGTGACGCTCACAAAGCATCAGTAACCGGTGATACTGTTGGTGATCCGTACAAAGATACGGCTGGCCCAGCGATTAATCCATTGATTAAAATCATTAACATCGTAGCGTTATTGATCATACCGCTTCTGTAATCATTATCAGTTTTATTAAGCAAAAAGCACATTCAGAGATGAATGTGCTTTTTTTACGTCCATACAGACTCCACATCAGTGCTCTTCTTCAGTCCAATAACCAACTAAAATAGGGCATAGCTAAAAAACAGCTGGCGCAAAAAAATGCAGATGCGTTTTAGAACACTGGAACCGATGTAACGATTGAAACGAGACAGTGTACTAATGAAGATTGATGCGCTATTGATGTTCAACGCCAATCCTGCTGAGCCAATAACATAGTTTATCCGTGATGCAAATAATTCTTGAAAAGGCTTTCAGTCTTGAAAAATTCAGCTTTGTACTGATTTGAAAATGCCATGTATAACTCTAAGTATAAATATTACAACTCCTTAAAAACGGTTTAATTTATCAAAACTGTCAACCGAAATCGTAATATTCATACGTAATACTATTGTTTTAAAATAGCCATTATGGCACTCGACTGATTAACCACGATCGCAATCGTGCAAAGTTTCTTATAATTTATGCAGCCCACTTCCGGCCATGGTGGGCATAGTCGAGCATCAAATGAAACACGTTGTCGCATTTCTCGCGGAACACCCCCTGATCGTAGCTTTCCGGTAAATTGTGATCCAATATCTGCTCGACCATCGAATGCACTTTTTTCTGAGTTTGTGTGTCTTTATACCAATCCTGTACTAATACTTTGGGGTGTTTTTCCAGTAAGCGATGCAGTAACGATTTCGCGGCCAGTTTTACTTTTTGCTTTTCATCCTGTGTCATCGTGTCTTTTTTCAGTAAGTCGAACAACTCCAGCTCATCTTCATTCAAGCCCTCGTGAATGTGACGCTCATCCTCTGCGTGCAAATCTTCAGTGAATTGCATCAGATCTTCGTAGTAGCTTTCAGTCAATGAATCACCAGCGTTGTAGGTATCAATGATTTGCTGCAAGCGTTGCACAAAATCCGTTCGTGTCACATTGTGTTGTAGCATCAATTTCAGTTTAAGCTGTAAAAAAGCGCGCAGATCAGCAATTTCAATATGTTTGTAAGTGACTTGTTTAAATTCCTCGCGCAATTTGTCGACATTGATTTTGCTCAAATCCCAGGTCTTGCCCTTTTGAATCATCTGATATTTCGCATCTTTTTGTGGTGCTTTAAGCACTTCCACGCCCTCTACTACGATGACACTTTCATTTAACAGCTCGAAAATCTTCAAGCTGATCGCGTCGACGTCCTTCTGCTCGATATGTGCCTCGATGACACCTCGTAGATATTGAAATGCTGCGACTTCGAGTCCCTTGCCAAGCTCCAAAATCTCCGGCTTACACGCTTCATACAGCGATGTGATCGCGTTCTCATGTCGGTTGAAACTCCTGCGCCACTCGTCGTTTGCCAGCAAGGTATTGGCAAACGGTTCAAATCGCCCCGCTTGCTTGAATACATCATCGTTTCCTAACGCCTCGCGCAGCGCAACCGCTTTCCCATTGCAAAATACAAAACCTTGTTCAATCGCATTGTCCAGCAAACGAAACAGCTCCGCTTTTTCCTTGACCGGCCATTCAGTTTCATCATCTTCTTGCGTGTAATCTTTCAGCGCCAATTTCAAGTTATTGAACACATTGCAGTAATCCACGATTTCGCCGTTACGTTTTTCCACCTCGTTGATCTTCCACGACGTCACGCGATTGGTACGGGCAATGGTTCGCATCAGCGTATGGCCTCGCATCGGTTTGTCGAGATACAACGTGGATAGTGTCGGCGCATCAAAGTCGGTCAGCCACATGGCGCAGACAAACACCAGTTGCAGCGGATGTTCGGGATCTTGGTAGTTGTATTCGATATCGTGCCCATATTCATCGAGTTTATCCATGCGTTCACGATGCGGTTTGATGGCCAGGCTCTGCGCAGCAAATTTTTCTTTTTCGCCTGTGTCTTTGCTAATTACCACGGCCATTTCAACAGTGCGCATGAATTCTACCCGGTGCCTCAGGCGCCGTTTTTCAATTTCGCTAGGCGTTTTGCTGATAATCCCTTTCAGAGTGCTTATCTCTTGCTTCCACAACCGCTGTACTTTATCGTACATTTTCACGGCGGTGAATTTATCGACCGATACCAACAGCGCTTTGCCGAGATAGCCGCGCCGAGGAAAGTGATCAACGATGTCTCGCGCAATTTTTTCCAACCGCTCGTCGCGTTTGATGATTTTCGCTGCTTTGGTAAGGCGCTGTTCCAACCTGGTTTGTTGCGCTTCATCCAGATCCTCATTCTCCAGATTCTGGCGACACTGCTCGCTCAATCTTTCTTTTTGAATCAATACCGCCGGCAAGCGCTTGCGGTAAAACAACGGCACCGTCGCACCATCGTCGATCGACCGCTGAAAATTGTATTCCGACACGTAACTGCCAAACCACGCATTGGTTTTGCGCTCACGCCCCAGCAGCGGCACGTCAGTAAATGCCAGATAATTTGCTTTCGGCAATCCCTTGCACATATTTGCCATCAGCGACTGGTATTGCGCGCCGTGCGTCTTGGCGAGGATGACGATGATGTCATTTCGCGCTGACAACTCGGGATATTCGCGATCTTTGTCCCAGCGAAATTTTTGGATCAACGTAAAAACAATTCGTTTGTTCTGTGCTAGAAACTTTCGCATTTCCTTGCTGTGCTTCGGCTGTGTCGTTTCAGTCTCGCTCACCGTGCGGGTATGCAGAAAATTGTGGTAAATCTGACTGTCTAGGTCGTCGCGGTCGGTGACTACTACGAAAGTGAAATTGCCGGTCTGTTTGCGGAAAATTTTGCGCACGTAAAAAATTATCGAAAAATCTTTTTCTGATCCTTGGGTATGCCAAAATACCCCGAGCTTACCCAGCAACTCCCGACGTTTGAGGAAAACACCATACGCGCGATTTACACCGATAAATTGATGATTCTGCGCGATGATTTTCTGCGTATCTTTGTCATAGAGAACGAAATTCTCCACGTAATCCAGCAGTTTTTGCTGCGGCAATAAGCCCTCGATAACGCTCTCCAGACTAGTGCCTTGTGCGCGGATTGCGGTACGGTCAATTTGCTGTTTCTCATCATCGACGCGTAACCAATTGAAATAATGCTGCCACTGTGCCGTGATGCTGCCGACTTTGCTTTCGACTGCGTTGGACAAAACGCAAAATGCATTGGTCAGGAAAAGCTGTGGAATCTCCGTCTTGAAATTTGTTAGATTATCGTCGTAGGCATTGCGCAGCGCTACAGTCGAGTTTCTCAACGCAATGAGCACCAACGGGATACCGTTCACATACAGCAACACATCCGGACGGCAAAAACCGCGCCTACCTTTGATCCACAGTTGCGTCACGACCAGATAACGGTTATTGCTAGGTACGTTAAAATCCAGCAGCCGCACGCGCCCCTGCTGAGACTGTCCTTGCGCATTGTCGAACGTTACCGGAATACCGTCGCGCAACAGACCGTAAATTTCCTGATTTGCTGCAATCAACGATATTGCCTGTCGCTGTTCACATAGTTTTTCCAATGCATTTTCAATGGCTTCTGGTGGAATATTCGGGTTCAAACGGAGCGCGACATCACGGACTCGGTCAACCAAGATCACATCACGTTTTCTGGCACGGTTTGAGCCGTCGTTCAAATCCTTCGCATTGACCGTATGGCAATTAAGCACGTCAAAACCATGCCGATGCTGGAGCTTCTGCACCAAGGCTTGCTCGATCTGGTGTTCGGAAATGAAGTTGGGCATTTGGTTTTTTATCCGAGTTTGTTTTGCATTCACTTAATTGTTGCCTAAGTTAAGGGAAAACGATTTCCCTTAATCAGTGAACATGCTTAAGTAACGATCAAACACGTAAGCGCGTCCTCTTTGCTGTCTTCCAGCAAACCAGCTCGGCAATGTTATGTTTTTTGATAAACCGATCGGTTGGTCAGCTGCTAAACAAAATAGATCTATTCGATTAACTTTCTTAAGTTGGTCGAAATGACGATTGGCTCCGAATCGTCTTCTGTAACAAAATCAGGTGTTGATCGCTTCTTCCATACCAGATGGAAACTGGATATTAAGATGCTCGACAGAAAGCTTGCCGGAGATGAGGCGAGGAAGGAGCATAGCTCGCATTTTGCCAAGCTGTATATTAGCTTTTCCTAGCATATCAGCTTCCGCATACAACGGTTCAACAATTTGCGCAAATTCGTTTTGTAATGGTATTGGGGGAATCATGATTTTCTGCTGCAGGATTAAGTCTGGCTTCAAATGTAAGACGTTTGCGCCATTGGCAAATTCTTTGATGAAATTGGCAAAACCTGAATACCTCATGTAAGCATATAAAAAAGTCTTGTGAACATTTTTGGGTATCAGCTTTACGGTATCAAGAGAGATGACAGCGCCTTTTTCACCTAAAGCAGGTATGCGAGCAACTTGGCCAATAACTGCCCGGTCTTGCGTCATATCCGTTACGGCCATCACAACATCATTCTGATAGACCACCTGCTCTGGTTTGTGTTGTCCTGAATAATATTTCAGTCCATCTTCACGGTAGCCACCACCACGATTAAAGGATTTGAGGTTGATAAAAGGCATGTGTCCTGTATCATCTGTTAACTCCTCGGCAGCATAGGATATTCCTTTCGCTAGATTAAAAAAATTCGATGCTTCGTCAAAACGCCATTGTTCTGGCATTCCTTTGACGATCTTTGCTTTCTCATGACCAGGAAAGCGCAGACGCACAAACCATTCGCGGTAGATTTCCTCGACCATTTTTTCCAGCAACGCAATGCGCCGCTGGTTGTTGTCGATCAGTTCATCATAGGCGGAAAGGATTGCTGCTATGTTTCTCTGCGCTTGCGCTTTCGGTAAATAGATCGGGATTTTTTTAAGATCCCGAATGGGTATCTGTCGTTGGGCAGAGCCAGAGGCAAAATTTAAGATATAGTTCTGTAAGCTATTGGATGTGATGTAATAAAAAAGATATTTTGCATAAATATCCTTATTATCTGCTCGTAAAATTAACATCTGAGCATTAATCAATCCTTTGTCGTTGGTCGTGACAAATGCCGCATCGCCAATACCGTTTCCTCTTGTTGTCAGAAGAATATCATTTCGAGCAATTCTTCCTTTTTTGATGTCTCGATATTTTTGCTCGGTAATGAAATTAACCGCCTCTTTGTTAATGGTTCCTCTGTTTATTGATTCGCCATTAAGAAACATAATGCCGGAATCAACATACTCTTCGCGTTTTGGGTAACGAGCTGACCGGTCACCATCGATAAATTGGGTATTGGTTTCTCCTATAATTATTGGATGGCTTTGATTCATAGATTATTCTCAGTCATCTGACGAAGATTATGGGTAATGATTGATTCCAGTCCTCGCGCATTTTCATTCAATTGCGCAAACTCATTATTCATCGCCAGCAATTCCGCCACAAACTCCTCCTCACTCTTGCCATCTTCCTCGATCACCACGCCGACATACCGCCCTGGATTCAGCGAATAATCCTGTTCTTTGATTTCCTCAAGGGTAACTAGTTTGCAAAGGCCGATGACATCTTCGTACGCAGCATTGGGAAAGCGTTCTTGCAGCCAGTGGATATGCTGAAAGTAAATTTCCGCGTTATTGACATCTTGGTGCAGTTCTTCCAGTGCGGATTTGAGCGCTTTTGTCCTACGATCAGTTGAAGTGCGCGTGCCTTCTCGAAGCGCTTGTCCGCTTTGCTGTTTTTCGTGCTGACACAAGGTCTTATCCAAGCGCTTCAAGTCTTCATGCAGCGTGGTAAAAAAAGGATCAAATACATTGTACAACTGGCGTTGCGCTTGATTCTTGGCGTTAATGGAAGATTTTTCTTTCTCATTCGGAACGACTGAGCTGTTTTGTCGTAAATAGTGCTGGTAGCGTATCTTGAGCTTGTTCAATTCTGACCAATGCTGTAATAGTTGATTCACCGCTTGTTTTCCGTCCGCATCGTTCGGCGTATCGAGAAATTGCGCGTAGACAGATTCGATCTTTTCGTTGTTTTCGATCAACTGCTCAATACCCGTGGCAAAGTAGCGATCGATAAGCTGCACGAATTTCTCTCGCTGGCCTTTATGCAGATGGCTGATGATAGCGATGTTCTGGATCTGTTCTTCGCTAAATACACGGTGGGTACGGTCGATCTGGGTAAAAATGTTGCGCGCATCGATGAACAAAATCCTGTCGTCACTCTTGGCTTTGTCGAAAAACCATAGTGTGGCGGGCAGCGAGACGGTGTAGAACATATTCGATGGCAGCGTTAGCATGGCGTAGATCAGCTTTTGTTCGATCAACTTTTTGCGGATGTCGGCTTCGGAGTGGCGTGCATCGGAAGCGGAATTTGCCATGACCAATGCGGCGCGGCCTTTCGGCTTGAGCGAGGTAGCGAACAAGTTGATCCACAGGTAATTGCCGTTCGGCACGGTTTCCTTGTCTTTGTCGGCTTTTTTTACTTTTGATTTGTTTCGTGGGATACCATAGGTATTGAAGCGTTTATCCTTTTCCACGCAGGAAAGACTCACATCATCAACATTGAACGGCGGATTGGCGAGCACGTAATCGAATGCACCGAAGCTGTTATGTGGATCTTCATAGTAGGTGTTGCCCTGTTTGATTTCGCCGCGTAAACAGTTGACCGCAAGATTCATCTTGGCAAGCTTGACGGTATCCTGGGGTTTTTCTTGGCCGCAGACATACACGTCGTTATTCGCGCCTTTCAATTTCTCACGATGTGCTCCGATGAACTGGGCGGATTGCACGAACATGCCACCAGAGCCGCAGGCGGGATCGAATACCTTGCCGCCATGCGGTTCGATGATTTCGACCATTAGCCGCACCACCGAACGCGGTGTGAAGAATTCTCCGCCTTTCTGGCCTTCGCTGCGCGCGAATTCGGACAAGAAATATTCGTAAATCTGCCCGAACAGGTCGCCAGTCGTGTTGAAAGGAATGTCCGCGAATGTTCTCAGCAATTGTTGCGGAATGGTTTTTTCAGTGCGCGTCAGCGCGGCATATTCATCCTTCGGCAGCACCCCTTCGAGTTCCGGTTTGTATTCTTCGATCACCTTCATTGCTTCCTTAAGCGCTTTGGCGATGTCCTTTTCTTCCGGCAAATTCAGAAGATAATCGTAACGGGCGTAATCGGGCAGGTAGAAACCGCAGTGCTCGATGGCGATTTCAGAAATTGATTTCTCGCATCGGGTACCCTGCAATTGCTGATATTCGGCGAGAATGGCTTTTTCGTGGCGGCGGTAGTTGTTGTCGGCAAATTTGAGGAAAATCAGTCCCAATACTGGTGTCGCATACTCGCTCGACTTCAAATCGGAATTCGCACGCAGGTTATCGGCGGCACTCCACAGATCGGCCTCGAGTTTTTTCAGTTGATCCTTGTTCATGAGCTATTGGGGGTGTTTCAGAATCTTTTTTGCTGATTATTGCAGATTTTAATGCTACTTTTATATTTTTTGCCCGTAAGTTCTGCGTCATCGCATTGAGTAATCTATCAATATCTACTTTTTTAATATCAGATTGTTATGTGTTATTTCTGGAGTGATCATTTAGCTATATCATTTCGTAGAAAATTAAAAAAACTTTTCTTCAATCTGTATATAACAATAACGATTCTTACATCAATTCACTTGATTGTTACTTAAACACCCTTTCGCTAAAAATCATTCGATATTCTGTACTTGTTCGCGCATTTGTTCGATGATGACTTTAAGGTCCATAGAAATTTTGGTGATTTCTAAATCGACTGATTTTGCACCTAGTGTATTGGCTTCACGGTTAAGTTCTTGCATCATAAAATCGAGGCGTTTACCAACAGCACCACCTTTTTCCAAAATATGCTCGACCTCTTCCAAATGAGCTTGTAGCCGTGACAACTCTTCATCAATATCTATTTTTGCAGCAAATAAGGCAATTTCCTGACGAATCCGCTCGTCCTCCAAGTTTTCTATGATTTCTTTCAACCGTGTACTCAGCTTTGCTTCAAAATTAGCTATCAAGGTTGGAACACGAGGACGGACAATTACTAAATGTTGGCGAATTTGCTGGATGCGATCCAAAACGATAGCTTTGAGTTTTTCGCCTTCGCGATTTCTAGATGTTTTTAAATCTTGCAAAGCTTTTTGCAGTAATTCCATACTGATAGCACCAAGCTCATCGACAGGTAAATCCTCATTTCCCACAATTCCCGGCCATTTGAGTATTTCTGCGACGGATAACGGCGTGACAGTCGGATATCGTTCTAGCACGCTGTTATTAATCCGCATTAAGTTTTCTAAAGTAGCAATATTAAGTTGCTGTTCTTTTTTCAGTTCTTCTAACGGTAAAAAATTTAACCGGCATTCTATTTTTCCACGTTGGAATTGACTGGCAACCATTTCCCGCATAGCTGATTCATGCTTACGAAAATCTTCTGATAAGCGAAATTGCACATCTAAAAATCGATTATTGACTGAGCGCAATTCGATATTTAAAGAACCAAAAGGAGTTTCTCGAGCGGCTACGGCGTAACCGGTCATGCTAAGGATAAAATTCATGGCTTCTCTGAATGAGTCGGGGATAAAGTAAATAACTCGGTGAATATCGAACCTAAACCGCATGATGAAGGCGCTGGTTTCTGATCAAGCAGGCCGGTTATAGTGAAGGGCATCGTTTGATTAGCAGGATCAAATGTCACTTGACTGACATCCATATAAACACGATCTCCAGCAGCGTTCAGTCGCCATAGATTAGGTATTTTTTCATCCGGTTGATCAAAGCAATAGGGCAAACTGTCACCGTGCATTGTTAAGACTGGTTTTTTAAATTGCAATGTTTGGGCTTTGATCAACTCACGAATCTTTTGATAGCCATTGCAATTCTCACGAATTTCTTTAGAACAAGCAGGTTTCTTATCGTTTTCATACTCGTAAATATCGGCGTGAAAAGCAATAACAACGGCTTCAATTGATGCTTTGGATTGCGCCGTTTGGAATAATTTGATAACCCATTCTGCATTATATTGATCGCGCTGATCGGCAACATCGAGTGCTTTTCCCTTATCGCTGCGCTCGATTTGATTGCGTCCGTTATTGGTCCCGGGTAAATGGAGTGTGGCAAACAGGATGTTATCCAGTTGCCAGGTAGCATTTTCAATAAAACCTGGTTGTCGAGTGAAGCCGGCAATGTCTTTACTTAACTGTAATTCATCTCGAATAAAAAAAAGCTGCCGCAAAAACTCAAGCCGCTCTAATTCATCGTAACGTTTAGAAAAATTAAGCGTTGAACGGTCACAGTCTGTCCAATCGTTATCTCCTGGAGTATAAACGGTTTTATGCGGATTTAACTGCGCGATTTGCCGATAATGATCCGCAAATAATTCATCGCTACAACTGGCTCTAGCAATTTTAAAATCACCCAAGTGTATCAATACTGGGGGATTAAGCGCTTTGATCGCTTTGGCAATAATGCCATCCGGATGTTCGAGCGCCGCATACTCGGAATCACTATAAGGAATATCGCTAATCACCGCAAACTGAGTCTGTTTCTTTGGAGTGACAGAGGACAAAGGCAAATCACCGGCCAATATTGTTGCTGAGCATACGCTCAATAGTGCAAAAAAAACTATGCGGTTGAAGAAACTCATCATTATGAGTCGCTATGATCCTGAAAAACCAAACCAGCATGTTCACGCAGTTTATGAAAACGAATCGCTGGCCAATTGTCTTGCGCAACGCTCAATTCTGCGCCAAACGACGCTAAAAAAGTAGGCGCATCAACGGCATCGTAGGCGATACGATGTGAGTTAGCATCGATAAACCGCTGCAATTCTTTGGGATCATCTGCAGTAATCCAACGCGCCAATTGATACTTAGCCGGAGCAATTCGCGCAGCCACTTGATATTCATGCTGCAAACGGTGCGTAACCACTTCAAATTGCAACACGCCAACCGCTCCGAGCAATAGCATGTTACCTAAATGTGGTCGAAAAACCTGTATCGCGCCTTCTTCACCCAATTGCGCCAAACCCAATTTCAACTGCTTGCTCCGTAATGGATCAGCAACCTCTACCGTGCGAAACATTTCCGGCGCAAAAAATGGTAATCCGGTAAATTGTAAAACCTCTCCTTCGGTCAACGTATCGCCGAGTTGCAGCGTACCGTGATTGGGAATGCCAATGATATCGCCAGGATAAGCTTCTTCGAGAATGTCACGTCGCTGCGATAAAAAAGATACCACCGTACTGGTGCGAATATCTTTGCCGCTTCGTGATACTTTCAAGTTCATCCCGCGCTTAAAATGTCCAGAGCATACACGTACGAATGCAATGCGATCGCGATGCGCAGGATTCATATTGGCTTGAATCTTGAATACCATTCCGGAAAATTTCTTTTCGTCGGGAACTACTTCACGTTGAATCGCATGACGCGATTCAGGTGGCGGCGCCAGTTCGACTAAAGCATCCAGAATTTCACGCACGCCAAAGTTATTGATAGCAGAACCAAAAAAAACAGGAGTTTGTTTACCTGCAAGGAATTCTTCTTGATTGAAGGCAGGTGACGCACCTTTGATTAAATCGATTTCTTGTAACGCGGTTGATAATTCCGAACCGAACCGCTGTTGCAATGCAGGATCATCAAAATGCGCGATGGTCTCTTCATTTTCGTTGACGCGGTCTGCGCCAGCTTGAAATACCCGCATACAGTCGTGACGCAAATCGCATACCCCATAAAATCGCTTTCCCATGCCCACTGGCCAAGTGAACGGTATCGTTGACATGCCAAGTGTGCGTTCAATTTCATCCAGCAAGTCGAGCGGTTGTTGTACTTCACGATCCATTTTATTAACGAATGTTACGATTGGCGTATTTCGTGCGCGGCACACTTCAAGCAAGCGCAACGTCTGTGCTTCCACACCATTGGCCGCATCGATCACCATCAAGGCAGCGTCGACTGCGGTAAGCACACGATAAGTGTCTTCGGAAAAATCTTGGTGCCCCGGTGTATCCAACAAATTGATCACACAATCGCGGTATTCCATTTGCATCACCGAACTGGCCACCGAGATGCCCCGTTGTTTTTCGATTTCCATCCAATCCGATGTGGCATGACGACTGGCTTTGCGCGCTTTAACACTGCCGGCAATATGAATGGCGCCAGCATACATCAATAATTTTTCTGTGAGCGTGGTCTTGCCTGCGTCTGGATGGGAAATAATGGCAAACGTGCGACGTCTCGCAACTTCTTGGTGGATACTCATGAGCTAAGACAACGATTCCTGTGAATAAAGAAAGCAGTGGGTGGTATGGGTATTACTAAAAGCATTGGAGGTTGGATAGCTTTCGCGGCAAATCGGCATTGCTTTAGGACAGCGTGGATGAAAATGACAACCGGAGGGTGGAGCTGCGGGTGAAGGCAAATCACCTTGTAAGCGGATAATGTGTTGCTCACGCTCTGGTTTGATTCTTGGCACAGATGATAGCAACGCTTGGGTATAAGGATGTTTCGGCGTTTCCATGATTTCATCGACCAAGCCGCGTTCAACAATACGACCGAGATACATGACCGCGACTTCGTCCGCCAAGTATTCCACTACCGCGATATTATGCGTAATAAACAAAAATGCTATCCCTAAATGATCTTGTAATGATTTTAATAGATTTAATATTTGTGCCTGAACAGACACGTCTAACGCACTGGTTGGTTCATCGCAAACAAGTAATTCGGGATTCACTGCCAGAGCGCGGGCAATCGCAATACGTTGCCGTTGACCACCGGAAAATTCGTGTGGGAAACGCCATTTTACCTCAACTGGCAAACCAACACGCTGCAATAATGCATCTGTTTCTTGCTCAAGGTGCGTATCGGACTGATCATTGACTCGCAGCGCATTCATTCCTTCTTGCAAAATCTCACGGATACGCATACGCGGATTCAATGAAGAATAAGGGTCTTGAAAAATGATTTGAAATTGTGCACGAATTTTATGCAATTGACTGCGATTCAGTTTTGTTAATTCTTGATTCTTGAAACGCACGCTTCCGGATGTCGACGGAATCAATTGCAAAATACTTTTACCTATCGTGGTTTTGCCACAACCCGACTCCCCCACCAAAGCCAATGTTTTACCGGCGCTAATTTGTAAAGAGACACCATCCACTGCACGTACATGTCCAACAATACGTTTGAACAAACCTTTGCGAATCGGAAAGTATACTTGTAGATCGGTTACTTGAAGTAAGGGTGAATTCGTTACGTTAGGTAGTATTTTCTGTTCTTTTCCAGCCTTGTCAGAATGTGTCACGATGGCAGTTTCAGCGTTAGCCGTACGCTGAATACTGTCATCGTATAAATGACAACGCACTTGATGATTTTCTTTCACTACATGCCATTGAGGAATCGTTTGATGGCATAGCGACATGACTTTAGGACAGCGATTGGCAAAGCGGCAACCAGTAAAGGTTTGTGCCAATGAGGGAACCGTACCATGAATGACCGCAAGCGCCTGATTACGCTTGTTCTTTTCTGGCAAGGAAGCAAACAATTGCTGCGAATAAGGATGATGGGGGTGGTTAAAGAAATCTTCACGCGCCGCGCTTTCTACGATTTCACCGGCGTACATGACCCCTACTTGTTGAGCCATTTCAGCGACTACGCCGAGATCGTGCGTAATCAATAGAATCGCCATTTGTTTGCGGTGTTGCAATTGGCGTAACAAATCCAATACCTGAGCCTGAATGGTAACATCCAAAGCAGTCGTAGGTTCGTCGGCGATCAGCAGCTCAGGTTCACCCGCTAATGCCATGGCAATCATGGCACGTTGTTTCATACCACCAGAAAACTGGAATGGATACTCGTGCATGCGACGTTCCGCATCGGGAATGCCAACTTGCTCGAGCAACTCGACAATACGATTTTGTATCGCCTGATCCGATAATTGCAGATGCTGTTTCAACACCTCTGCGATTTGCTCCGCAATCGTCATGACCGGATTAAGGCTGAGCATCGGTTCCTGAAAAATCATGCTAATACGCTTGCCACGAATGGTACGCATAGCCAATTCCGGCAAGCGCAATAAATCCGTTCCATTGATATCGACATGCCCCGAGACGATTTCACCGGCATCGGGTAACAATCGCATGATTGATAGCGCAGTCATGGATTTGCCGCAACCCGATTCACCAAGCAGCGCAAAAGTTTCACCAGGATTAATCTTTAGAGATAAACCGTCAACAGCGCGAATGGGTTCCGCACCTGTGTGCAGTACTGTTCTTAATTGATTAATCTCAACCAAAGCGTTCATAAGGAATTGGTTGATTTGGCAGGGTTGTCAATCTTGGAAGTTGCCAATAAATGTTTTTTTTCAGAGCGATGCTTAACGTGATGTTGCTTTAACGTACGAGTACGTGGATCCAATGCATTCTGTACCGCATCGGCGAATAGATTGGCACTGAGAACTAGCGCCAACATAAAAATGAATGCTGACAATAACGCCCACCACACCATAGGTTCACGTGCCATTTCCAGTCTTGCGGCATTGATCATGGTACCAAAACTAATCATCGATGGATCAACGCCCACGCCGACATACGATAATACCGCTTCCGCCAAAACCAAGCTGCTAAAATCCATGACGGTGGCGATAAGCACCAAATGCATGACGTTTGGCAAGATATGCCGAGTAATGATGCGCCAATGCGAAACACCAAAAGCATGCGCGGCTTGAATATACTCCAACTCGCGCAATTTCATGGCTTCACCGCGCAATAGGCGACACAAACCTGTCCAACTGGTTATTCCTAGAATGATGCACAAAAACAGCAAACGTAAATCCGCACGTGCAGCCGTCGTATCAAAAATTTCAGGATGCGTTTCGATATACACTTGCATCATCAAAACAGCAGCGGCAATCAGCAACACACTGGGAATCGAATTCAACGTGGTATAAAGATATTGAATGACATCATCGATCCAACCGCGGAAATATCCCGCCATAATTCCCAGCAACAAAGCAAATGGCAACATGATTAACGTTGTCAGCGTACCAATAACCAAGGCAACTCGGATACTTTTCAGCGATTGATACAACACATCCTGGCCGACTTTATCGGTTCCCAGAACATGGTAATACCCTATCAAAGCGGAAACACTGCCGACCAACAACGATAAAATCAGCAACGTAATCAAAATTGCGTACCATGGAATTTCAGTGGTACGTTGCCAGATCATTGTAAAAGTTTGTGTGAGACTGAGCCGGTTTCGATAGGATAGCGTAGTCGTCAAAGCAACCAAAAATATGCACCAAATCGCCACACCATAAACCGCTCCCCGTATTGCACGAGTCACGATGTCAGCCGTATGTTCTGTTTCAGGATTTTTTAGATGCGCCCCGCCATAGAGTAAGCGCGCAAAAGAACGTGTCTGCTGTCCATCCGGTAGCTCAATCGTCTCCTTGGCGTACAAGTGTATCGCCAGCGGCGCAGAATAGGTTTTCTCCACCTGCAACCGTAAAGGCGTCACCAAAACATCCAGCACACTCAATACATCCACACTGTAATTTACTTCATCGTTTGAATGCGTTTGCTCTAACGCTGGACGGAAATGAACAGTATCAAGTAAACCAATCAACAAAAAAAACAGTAGAACGGTCAGTGACGCCATTCCACTGGCGCTATGCCCAACACGCTGCCATGAAGCCAGCAAATGTGGATGGCGACGCACATATCCTACACCGATCAAAACCGTTGTCACGAACAGGTAGATCAGTGCGTCTGTCCAGAGGATTACTGGATCGAATGGTATAGTCAAATTTTCTTTATAGCTGAAAAAACATTTATCTGATGGAATGTTCCCAAAAAACATCTCCAATCTGTAGCGAAATTCTTGTTAACAGAGAATCGCAAGTTGAAAGTGATTTTTATAAAATCAGAATTTTGCGAAGAGTCCAAAAAAATATATTCAATTGCAAGTCAATACTAAATATCAAGCTCCACTTCCGGACCGCTGCAAAGTAATTTACCAGCAGCGGTCGTATGATTTCCATCGGCATTTGGCTCTTCATCTAATGCATAATAAACACAGCAACTCGTTCCTACTAAAAACAGGTAGGATTTTCTATTGTAATCAAGTCTTTGATTGTGCTGAACTGGTATCATTGATGTTGCGCCATTTATTTTTACTGTCACTGTACCGGTCGTTAAAGTATCTTTTCTAGTTGAAACTAACGCTTTCATATTGCCTCCTTGCAGATTAAAAGTTATTTAAATAATATCGCCTTATGTTTCGAAAATATCCTAATCCTTAATTAGAAATTTAAGGTGAGTCTTAGAAAAAAAGTGCGGTCTGGAATAAATCTTGTTCTCAGCATTTGTTCAGAGGTTTTGTAATTATCATCCAAAAAATAGAAAAATTCGTCCAAAAGATTTCTGGCATCTGCACTAATCATACCTTTTCTATTGGGGAAACGAAATCCAGCCGAAAAATCGACTAATACAAAATTATCATTACCCGATTGAGTTGTAGAAAAACTTCTAGATTGACCGGAATCGCTATTCCTATAGAGATTTTGCTGAACAAAAGTAGTTGTAAAGGTCGAAAAAATACCAGAAGGATGAAAATATTCCAAATTGACTGGCACGCTTAAGTTGTCGACTTTTGCGGGACCAAAACCCTTTTCTACACCATCTAAACGTAATGTTTTGTCAACGATAATCTCACCTCTAATCGCCCAGTAAACATGAGGCATCCAATACAAATAAGCACGATAAAAATCTTCTTCGAATTTAAAGACATTTGTTTCTGAACCGGTTCTGAACAAACGATTAGAAACCTCAAAACCGCCATACAGTTTCTCATTGAATTTGGCATCTAGACCAAATCCCATTCTGCGAGAACGTGTCGCATTAAGATCGTCATAAAATTGGTTGAATCCGGCTATTTGAGTAGGCTCAAGAGATTGTTGCCCCATAACATGAGGTTTTGTGGATTCAAACCATGCTGCTCGTAATCTGAAGTATTGATTGATATCCCATTGCAATCCGAATTTCGGGTTGATCTTATCTGTGGATTGAGAAGTACTATTCGTAAAGAGATCATAACTCAATCCCAATGTAGTCGTTAGGTTTGGGCGCAAGTTTATATTGGTGTAAACATAAATATTTTTTCGACTAATATCTCCTTGAAGTGGCGCTTTTCCATAAAATTCATACCCGCCACCACCAATGATTGTATTGAAAATTTCATGTCTATAAAGATGCTGTCCTTCTATGTGATAGCCAGATCGATCAGAGTGACTTGGAGATAAGGCAGTAATATTTACATCGCGATCAATATATTTAGCCGAAAAAAGAAAGTCTTGATTACGAGAAAATGCATAACGTGCTCCGAAACGAGCGGTATTTTCGATAAGTTTTTGATAATAGTCATATCTATTCTCTACAAACTTATTTTTTTCATTAGCGTTATCAGCGAATCTAAGCACCAAATCACCGTGTTCGGTTTCCCTTCTACGTATTTCCGCTTGCACATTCAGTTTAGGTGTGAGTGCATACTGAAAAAATCCATTGTACACATTGTGATTTTGATCATTATTAGGGCGAAAACCATTGGTTTCATAGTGAAACTGGCCCAAGCTCACTGATGCTCTATCACGCTGCATCGAAGCAACGACTTCATTGCCAAGCGTTCCGTTACTGCCGACAATGCCTGAAGTGACAATTTGTGGCTTGTTACGCTCCATCAATGGTGAAAATTCATTAAAACTAACTGCCGATGGGGTTGTTCCGGTAATAATATTCAAATCGGCCACCGCCATGTGGGGTTGCACTGGATTGACATTGATGGGTTGCAGTAATTGTGCTTGCAGTAACTCGCTGACACGGGCGATTTCATGTCTGGGGGTATTCGCATAAGTATCCGATAGAAAACGGTGTGCGGAGTGATTAGCCGGATCGTAACTCAATGATTTCGCTGTTTCCATGATGGCGCGACGCTCGAATCCCAATGTCTCAAAAATGCGTGAAAGACTTGATCCACGAGCCGCTTCGTCACGATCAAGCAAAAATTTTGAACGGTATACCGCACGATTGCCATTCAATTCAATCGATTTTTGGATATCTTGCAAGGCCTCTATCGGACGGTTCTGCGTTTGTTTCTGGATCGCATCATAAAGCCACGGTGTGGGGTCCTTCGGGTCGCGTTCTTTCGCCAAATCAAACTGCGTTCCAGCCAGCGGATAGCGTCTTTCTTCAAAATAAGCTTTACCCAAATAACTGCGTATCAATGAATTAGCCGGATCAAGACTTGCGGCAATTTCAAGCTGGATGCGCCCCTCTTCAAGTTGACCCTGGCGAATCAGTGTCAATCCCAACCCGAGTCGCGGCATGGGGTCGGATGAATCCAGTACTATCGATTGGTTAAAAGCTTCCTTGGCACCATCGATATCAATCTGCAATAAATGTGTAAAACCCAAGACATTTTGTGTTTGAGCGAGATTCGGTTGTAACCTGACCGCTTCCTGTGCCGAAGAAATTGCGCGGTCTGTTTCTCCCGTCGACATCTGTAGTTCTGCCAAGCGCGTCCAAGTCAACGCGTTGCGAGCGTTTAATTCTAAGGCTTTATGGACGCTGGCGAGTGCCGCCTCGATTTCGAACTGTGCTTGTTGTGCATAAGAAAGCGCTAGATATGCGACTGGAGATTGCTCATTGAACTTTACTGCTTGATTCGCATAACTGCGAGCAGCTTCTTTGTCACCTTGTACCACCGCAATGATGGCAAACAATGCATGCGCGTCACTATTGTCAGGTTGTTTTTGTATGAGTTTAGTAATAATTGATTGAGCGTCATCGGCTTGCCCAACTGCTAAAAGATCACTGACTTTCTGAATCATTTGATCGGTATCTGAAGGATCAAATTGCCAATAGCTTGTGATCGTTGGATAATGCAAAGCCCATCGCACTGCGTCAGTAGGATGAACATTAATACTTTTTTGTGGTGCTTGATAGGGTTGTGCCGTAGCAGCTTCGCGATCATTTAAAACGACATTACCGTAATCGTTGCTCGCCGTAACCTTGCCTTCATATACAACTACTTGACCGTTTTCAGGGGTCGCTCTGACCAAAAATTCGGTGCCATGAACGCTTGCATTGATAAATGGTGTTTTAACGTCAAAGGGTTTTGGAGTGCGGGTTATGATATGAATGGCTCCTTCGAGCAAATTCATCAGAAAGGATTTGTTTTTATCTTCCTCGAGCAGAAAAGTCATGCTGCTGCGTTGATCCAAACGCAACATACTGTTATTAGCTAAGCGTAAACCAGCGCGACTATTCGTGCGAGAACGAATTATGTCTCCTAAACAAACCGCATCATTCATACCGATAGCAGTCCATATATTATTCTTATTGTTGACTGCACGGCGTATTTCAATCGTTCCTTCAATTGAAACGATACGTGCAAGTTCTATTTTGCAAGTTTGCGCTGCATACGATAAAACAGATTGCACTCCTAACATTAAAACAAACATATTGATGAATATCGCTAGCATTGCTTTTTTGCAAAGCAAATTGGCGAGATATATTCGATATGCTTTCAAGATGTTGTGTTTCAAAAAGGCGAAAAGTCCTATGCCTCAAACGAGATAAATACTTTTTAATTAACCAGTTATGAATAACTACCCTACTTTAAGGGAGATTGTATCCGATGTGCAATTTTTGCATTGTGATTTTTATCACATTTCTCGTAATACTAAGGAAACTGGCATTGAATTTGTAATCTGGTAGCAATGGAGTCAGATACAAACCATTACTTAACGGCGTGAGGTATTGCCAAAGGCAAGCTAGTCGGTAGACTAGCTTAGTTTACGAATAATAGAAGCAACTGAATTTAAATAGCGAACAAATTAATCACGCCGTCTAAGCCGACATAGTTAATCGCATAAGTAGCCTGTTGTTTAACAATAGGCTTAGCATGATAAGCAATGCTAACCCCTGATTCAGACATCATATCCAAGTCGTTAGCGCCATCGCCAATCGTGATGACTTGTTCACGCTTGATACCTAATTGTTCTTGAACTTGTTTCAGTTTTTCGGCTTTTCCTTCTCTACCCAGGATTTTTCCGACAACTTTTCCGGTAAGCTTTTCATTTTCCACTTCAAGAACATTAGCCGCAGAAAAATCTAAATTGAGCTTGTCTTTAACGCGATCAGTAAAAAAAGTAAATCCACCGGAAATAACCATGGTTTTTAACCCATGTTTTTTGGCTTGTTGTAGCATTTTTTCCGCACCAGGACTCAATTTAACCCGTTCATCATAGACTTTCTGCAACATGTTTTGATGTACGCCTTGAAGCAGTGCAGTGCGACGTGTCAAACTTTCTTCAAAACTGATTTCACCACGCATAGTTTGCAATGTTATTTCAGCAACTTGCGGTTTGATAGCATGCATATCCGCAATTTCATCGATTGATTCAATCGCGAGTAAAGTTGAATCCATGTCCATTGCAATCAACTTAAAATCCTGCAGTTTCCGTCCGGCATCTACAAAAGCGAAGTCAAGTTGCGCTTCTGTGCAGTATTCAGAGATATCTTCGGTTTGGGTCACGTGCGTAAGACGAAAGGCTTGTGCTGTAATTTTTTCAATTGCATCGGCACCATTTATTTTGGCTAGGGTACGCAGATCACTGTTAAGGACATTCAGGCCTTGAATGATTAAATTCATAGAATAAGGAAAAAATCAGAAAATTATTGATAGCGTGTTACTACAATGAAGGGTGCCATTCTACGATTCGATTGCGACCACTATTTTTAGCTGCGTAGAGCGCAATGTCAGCGGCTTTTATCATGTCTAACGGTACTCGAAACAGATTTGTGCCTCCTTCATTGGAGACAACCCCAATTGAGGCGGTAACATTAACGACAAATTCGTTGTCCACTTTGAAATTAATTTTTGCTATAGAATCTTTAAGTCGCTCAATTAGATTTCTTGACGCATCCAAAGTGGTACCTGGTAGGATTAAAGCAAATTCTTCTCCACCAAAACGACTGAAAGTATCATCCTGACGAATTTGTTCAAAAATAGTAAAAGCTACCGCTGTAAGAAGTGAATCCCCTGCTACATGCCCATAAGTATCATTAATTTGTTTGAAATAGTCCAAATCAATGATGGCAACAGTAAGTGGCAGATTGTATTGAGCGGACAAATTAAATTCACGCCGCAAGGTATCGTCAAAATACAAACGATTATAGGCACCAGTCAAGCCATCTCTTTGGGATTTTTCTTCCAAATCTTTCACTTTTGCTAAATTATGAATCATCAGCAATTCTTTTGCTTCGGCCATCACGGTCGTTGCATCAATCGATCCGTAAATACTCAAATCAAACAAATCTTCGACAGAGCTCAAACCTGTTTCCATGATTTTGATCACCTCAACCAGCGCTTCGCTGGTCATCCCTAGCCAATCGTAAGCAGCCTCAACTAAGATGTTGATCTTATTGCCATCACGAGGGAAAAGAAAATAATCAGCCAAATAACGTGATACAGCGACACAAGACTGTAAAGTGGGTCCATGATTTTTAGGGCCAGGATGACAGTGGCTAGCAATACAAGACAATGCGATAAAATCAGGAATATTCCATGTTCGGAGCAATGCATAACCCATTTCATCATGTCCAAAACCAAAAGTTTCGCGCTCCATTTTCAACTGAGTGTCATGATCCTGTTTTGTTAGTTGAATTTGCGCATATTCTTCCGGCATGATAGCCGCAAATGCGAGGATGCCAATCTCTTGAATGAGTCCAGCTAATAATAGGTCGTCTAAAAAACTGACCGCAAATTTTTCTCCCAGGGCACGGCAAGCAAGCGCCGAGGTAATAGAACGGCGCCAAAAAATATCATGATCAAAATTAGCGGGATACCCAACGCGCGATCCTTTCATTAGTGAATTACTTAAAGAAAAAGAAAGCGCTATAACGATAACAGAATGCGTGCCAAGAATGCTTACCGCTTGACGAACATTGGTTGCTACACGACGGGATTTATATAATGGTGCATTAGCTGCTTTTAGGAGTTTTGCTGAAAGCACCGGATCTAAAGAAATATACTGGCAAGCAGTCCCGATATCGGCATCCGGATTATTGGCTAATTCTATTATTTTTACCGCAACTGCAGGAAGAGTAGGTAGCGTTGTACAAAAATCAAGGCGTTTCTTTATTCTTTCATCCAGCACTTAATTACACCTGCTTGTCGAATTATAAAAGCGTCAGTCATATATTTAGCTTGTAATTATAGTATAACGGACGTTTAAGCGCCCAATTAAATATATTTGATTACTAAGGAATATAATATCTTTCAGTATTTAATTATCATTATATTGATCAAATGTTATGCTACGTATTTTTTAATATACTAGAAAAATTTCATAAAGGAGTTTATGGTGGATTTTGCAATTAAAGTAGGAAACCCCGAGAAACAACGTGGCGCATGCATGGTAGTCGGTGTTTATGAATCTAGGAAATTATCTAGCTCAGCAAAAGTTTTAGATAAAATTTCTCAAGGGCATATTAAAAACTTGCTTGCTACCGGCGACATGGAAGGCAAAGCGGGTACTTATTTATTATTGCATCATGTTCCGGGTAGTTTATTTAAAAGAGTTTTATTAATTGGACTAGGTAAAGAACAAGAATTTAATGAAAAATCTTTGCAAAGCGTGATGAATACGGTTTCATCTACTTTGCAAAAGACTGCTGTCACCGATGTGGCCTTATTTCTGTCCGATTTTCCGTTGAAAAAACAAACTAACGACTGGAAAGTATGTCAGCTCGTGATTCAATCGACTGCTAACAACTATCGATTCACTCAATTGAAAAGTAATCCAGAGAATGAAGAGAATTGTTTGCGAAAAGTGATCTTCTACATTGAAAACCGCTCTGAACTGGATATGTGTGAGCGCTCTGTGCAACAAGGAATTGCTATTGGACACGGCATGAACTTCGCCAAAGATCTCGGAAATTTAGCGCCCAATATATGCACCCCCACTTATCTTGCCAAACAAGCCAAAGATTTATCCAAATCACACAAACTCAAAGTGGATGTGTTGGATGAGAAGGATATGGAAAAATTAGGCATGGGTTCATTGTTGTCAGTAGCACAAGGCAGTAACCAGCCAGCCAAATTGATTGTTTTGGAATATTACGGGTTAGAAAAGAAAGAAAATCCCTTCGTCTTGGTTGGAAAAGGAGTTACATTTGATACCGGTGGAATTTCACTGAAACCCGGTGCAGATATGGACGAAATGAAATTCGATATGAGTGGAGCGGGAAGCGTTTTGGGGACATTGCATGCGATTGCTGCGATGAAACTGCCCATTAATGTTGTCGGAATCATTCCTGCGACCGAAAATATGCCGAGCGGTAAGGCCACAAAACCTGGCGATATCGTGAAAAGCATGTCTGGGCAAACGATAGAAATTTTAAATACCGATGCAGAAGGCAGATTGATACTTTGCGATGCACTGACTTATGCTGAACGCTTTCATCCTAAAGCGGTTATCGATATTGCAACCTTGACGGGAGCTTGTGTCATTGCACTCGGTAATTTTACAACGGGGTTAATGAGTAATGATGACGATTTAGCGCAAGAACTATTAGCGGCGGGTGAAAAAATAGGAGATCGGGCATGGCAGCTTCCTTTGTGGGACGAATATCAAGATTTGCTTAAAAGCAATTTTGCAGATATGGCAAACATAGGTGGGCGAGCTGCTGGAACCATCTCTGCTGCATGCTTTTTGTCTCGATTTACCAAGAAATACCGTTGGGTTCATTTGGATATTGCAGGAACCGCATGGAAATCGGGTAAAGATAAAGGCTCTACAGGCCGTCCCGTGCCGCTACTGTGTCAGTTTTTGTTAACGCAATCTCAAATCAACCATTAATTGAAATCATTGATTCACATATCGATTTAACTGAAATTTATCGGTGATGACAGAGATTTATTTTTATTCAGGCGCTTACGACAAGCTAACCACCGCTTGTCGACTTTGCGCTAAAGCACTGCAGCAAAATATGCGAGTATTGATTTATATTCTTGATACTGCCATGATGAATAAAATGGATGAGTTATTGTGGACTTTTTCTGCGACTAGCTTCATTCCTCATTGTTCTGTTTTAAGCCAGCATGACAAAGAAGTGATCGAATCGTCACCAGTAATTATCAGCAATAATATTCAAGCCGGTGTTCATTTTGATGTTTTATTAAACTTGCATAGTGAGTGTCCTCCCATGTTTGAACAGTTTAATCGATTAATCGAAATCGTAGATTTATCTGATCACGATAGTGAAAGCGGGCGTCATCGATTTCGTTGTTATAAGCAAAAGGGTTTCACAATCCATCATCATCAACTAAAAGATTTAACAACTTCCTAGCGTTACTGGTTGACATCATGTTTGAGAACAATTCTTTATCAGATCAAGACGATGCTAAAATTTTAGAAAAATTTAGCAATCTATTGAACAAATATCAGAACCACATAGAAGAGGGAATGAACAATGAACGTCGCGACAATTTGAAAGAATCAAACCCAAAACACGATGATTCAAAATTAAATCCTGACAATATTCCAACTTTGACTGAAAGTGTCGTGCTACATCAATCGATCGCTTCATCTCAAGCTATAAAAAATTCACCTATTCGTTATATACTTGATACTGCACTACAGGATGTTGGGATAGAAATGAATAATCTTGATCGTGAAGCGTTAGCGGGGGCGCTAGAGAATCGACTGACTGAACCTAGTCAATCTACTTATTCAGAATGAATGGCAGTGTTACTTTATTAATGGATTGTATACTGATTTCTGAAAGCTTCTGATGTAAATAAATAAGGTTTTGCCAAACCGAATCCTTGCACAAAATCAATACCAATTTCTTCAAGAATTTGTAACGTTTGAATATCCTCCACCCACTCCGCAATCGTCTGTAATTCCATGTGATGCGCAACATGATTGATCGATTCAACCATCGCACGATCAACAGTATCATCGCGAATGTTTCGAATGAGTTGCCCGTCTATTTTTAAAAAATCTATTGGAATATTCTTCAGATAACCAAAAGAAGATAAGTTAGTACCGAAATCATCCATTGAAACGCGACAGCCTAAATTTTTTACTGTTACCATAAACTCCGTTACTCGTTGCAAATCTAACAGAGTAATCTTCTCAGTAATTTCAAAACAAATATTATTAGGATGAATGGTTTGTTTTTTTAAGTTTTGAACCACGAAATCAAGAAAATTTTCATCACTGACAGCATGAGAAGATAGATTAATAACGTACCTGCCTGTAGATTTTTTTTGCACTCTGGTTTTTATTAATTCTAGCGATTGCTTAATAACCCATCGATCAATTTCCACCATTTGATGATTACGTTCTGCGAGGGGTAAGAAGATATTCGGTAAAATTAGCTGATTTTTTTCACCGTATAAACGCACGAGAATTTCACCATGTTCTTCCAAAGTACTTGCATGGGAAACTGCTATGATAGGTTGAAAATAGAGGCATAACCGTCGATTGGCTATTGCATCTTGAATACGTGGCAACCAATAGACTTCATCCTTATTGTCTAGTAAGGATGAATTTCTTTCTTGATAAATTTGTACTTGATTGCGGCCTTGATTTTTAGCTGTGATACATGCGTTATCAGCGGCTTTCATAACATCTTCTAATTGTTGGTGAGTATCTTTTATTGGGTAGAGGCCAATACTCAGTCCGATAGAAAAAGTTTTATCGTGCCATTGATAACGAAAGTTTTGCACTAATTCTCTTAAAGTATTCGCCACTTGTAATGCTTCTTCCTCTGGGCAGTGCTCCAAAATGACACAAAATTCATCACCGCCCAGACGTGCGAGAGTATCGCGTGCGCGCAGCTTAGAATTCAAAAGAGCGGTGATTTGACGCAACAAATCATCACCAGCGGCATGTCCACAAGCATCGTTAATGGATTTAAACTGATCCAAATCGAGAAATAGTAATGCATGGACATCATTCTTGCGATGCGCCTTGAGGATTTTTCTTAACCGTTTTTCGAACTCGTGTCTGTTGAGTAAACCGGTAAGAGAGTCGTGTGTTGCTTGATAAGTCAGCTTATCCGTGAGCTTGCGTTGTTCCGTAACATCACGAAAAATCAACACACTACCCATCATTTGGTTTTGATGATTGCGAATGGGAGCGACTGAATAGTCAATAATGAATTCTTGTTTATCCCGCCGTGTGAGAATGCATTCACGATTCTTCTTAGAATTATCGTGATTAATTGAAACTAAATCAATATTCAGTGGTTGTTCGATAATAACGTTATTGGCGGCATCTTTTATTTGAAAGATTTCTTGGACTGGCATTCCATTCACGTCATTACTATTCCATCCCGTATAGATTTCTGCAATCGGATTGAGATAAGTTATTTTATCCATTGCATCTGTAGTAATCACTGCATCGGCAATACTCGCTAGGGTTACTTGGAATAATTCTTTTTCTCGATACAATCGGTCATTCGATAATGCTAATTCGGTTGTTCGTTCAATAATGCGTTGTTCTAGTTCCAATTTCGCCGTTTGTAGTGCGCGTTGGGTCATATCTCTTTCAGAAATCTGAACTTGCAGTTCTTGATTAATCGTATTTTGGAGAACCTGAGCTTTTTGCAAATTGTTGATCAAATCAAAGTTCTCGAAACGCAGCTTGAATGAATTAATGATAGTTAGGTGCAACCGACTTGAGATTCTCCACATCAAGAAATTAAATAATAAAAACGTAGTGCCAATCGCTATTTGTTCATTGCCCGCATCAGAAAATATCTGGTAAGCAAATGGAACCATAACAGGCACCGCAAAGAGTAAAAAAGCACTTGGATACGGCGACAAAGTTGCCATCCCGCCAGCAATCATGCCACCCAAAAAATAAGCTAGGAATAGCTGATGCGTTAGACTATCAGCTATGAAAAAGACCCCACCCGCAAAACCCCAAAGCAGCGCAGATATCGCTAAGGTAGCTATAAAATAATATCCCCATCGAATCGATTCTACGGCAGAAGGTTTTTTTCGATGATAAGAAATAATCAATAGAAATCTTGTGGCGCTCAATACAATGATTGCAGCAAACCATCCGATCAGCATCGATTGGGGTAATCGCTCCCAAAAGACAACCACACAAGCAAGGGATACCAACAAAGAGGCTATTAAAGCTTTATTAGCTTGAAGATAAAGCAGTTTGATTTGTTCCGCAAATAATGTAACCGCATAATTGGATGGATCAGATAAATTACTTTTATCGTTATGACTTAAATCTGATCGTTCCTGATCAATCTTCATTGTAGGCTATGGAAATAAAAAACTTTAAGAAATGGCGCATTTGACTCTATTGCAGTGGAATGGGTGGGATTTGATTCAATAATGCAGTTATCTTTAATTTTTTAGTTATTAATATAATGATATTTAATCATTTTATTGAGAAGAAACAATCTCTCGTATTAGGAAGTTAATACGATTATACTCTCAGTATAAAAATAGATAATAAAAACGTTCTAGTTTTACCAAGAGGTGGTATTGAATTTTTATCTGAGGTAGTGATGATTCAATCGAAAATTATTATTTATTTTTTTTGTCGGAAATTTTTTTATCTTATAGGCCTTCTGTCGCTCTGCTTCGCAATGCCGTTATTCGGTGCCGGTATTGCACTCATGGAACAAAGCGTGAAAGAGATGGGACAGGCATTTTCTGGAGCACCAACCAACTTCGATGATGCCAGCATGGTATTTTTTAATCCTGCTGCAATGAGCCAGAGTAAAACCAGATTAGTTTCAATAGCAGGTTATATCGTTGCACCCTCCGTTAACTTCCACAACGAAAGCTCTCATTTCGGTCCGGCTTCAAGAGGTATTCCATTATTAGGAAATAATGGTGGAAATTCTGGGAATCTAGCTTTTATTCCCAATATTTATTATGTGCATCCTCTAACTACGCGAATAACATTAGGATTTGGATTTAATACCTTATTTGGCATGAAAAATAGTTACGATTCCGGTTGGAAGGGACGCTATCAAGCTTTAGATTCCGAAATAAGAAACGCTAATTTCAATCCCTCTCTCGCGTTTAAAGTGACAGAAAATTTCTCGCTTGGCGTAGGCTTTAATGTTCAGTATATGCAAGCCATATTAACCAATGCGATTGATTTTGGAGCAATTTGTGTGCGATTTAGAAACCCTTCGGAATGCTTCAGTGAAGGTTCGTTGCCACAGTTAAACGATGGCCACGTTTCACTCAAAGGCGACAGCGTCGGATTTGGTTATAATTTCGGTGCTTTTTATACCATTAGTCCTAACACTCGTGTCGGTGTGAGCTATCGTTCTCGTATATCCCATGATATCCATAGCAAAGCAAATTTCTCAGTTCCAGACAATGCGTTAGTATTTACGCGAGGCGGACAATTCGTTGACACGCACGCGCAATCGTCAGTGACATTGCCTGATAATGTGTTATTTGGCTTTTCACATCGTATTACACCACACTGGACTCTGTCGGCAGATGCGATGTGGACGAATTGGAGTTTGATACGAGAATTGAAAACCGACTTTGCTTCTGCACAGCGAGACGACGCTCTGACTTTAAACTGGCACAATACTTGGCGATTAGCCGTTGGCGTCAATTATCAACCAGAGTCGAATAAATGGGCGTTACGAAGCGGTTTTGCCTATGATCAAAGCCCAGTTTCTGGCGCGCACCTACGATCGCCTAGAATTCCTGATGGCGATCGATATTGGTTTACGTTGGGGTTGAGTTACGCATTATTCAAAAACATTAATATCCACGCTGCCTATGCGCATTTGTTTGTTAATGATCTGGCAATCAATCGGCAAGGCACTAGTGGCGATTTTTTGAATGGTCAATATTCTGAGCAATTCAACATTGGCGGTTTGCAATTGGATTGGCGATTTTAAAAAAATAACCTATTTAATTGAATAGATTCTCTGAATATTATCTATAGTCAATCAATAGGAATGGTGACAATATTCTTCCGCAACTTGATTAATAACATCCTGATCAGATTCAGCAAAAGACTGAGCACCATTGGTGTTTTTCTTAGTGGAATAAATGAGTTTTCCGGTTGCAAACCGTTGAGAATAGTAATTGATCCGAGGCATTTCAGCAGTTTTTGATTTGCAGTCAATAATCCAATCGGCAGTCAACGATAAATGTCCACCTTCGGTCATGTGCTGAAAATTCATAAGCCCGGAGAAATTGACTATTCTTGATTTTCCTTCTTTTTTTACCTTAACCTTCGAGTGATCAATTAATAACTGCGCACCTCCACCGGCAAAAGCTTTCAGCTTGTTTAAAGTATATGCTTCATTAAATTTCCCAGCCGATGGTTTGTCATTTTCACCTAAAAAGATAACGGCGTTCTCAGTAACAAATATTGTCCGATTCTCATCTTTACCTTTTAAATCTAAGGTAGAACCATCTTTATGCCAATGCCCAGTGCCTTCAGAACGAAAAGTGCCTTCCTTTTCATTTTCGTAAATCTCAATCAATTTGTAATAAGTTTTGTCCGCAATATTCGTCAACTCGAGCCACATTTTGATCCCGGGACAACTTCCGCATGGGATAGTACCGGTATAGTAACCATCCCAATCAACGCTTGTTCTCGCGGTGTCGGCTTTAACAGAGATGTGGACGAATGCAAGTAGAAAAAAAACAAGTATCGATTGATGCATTTTGGCTAAAAATCCTTCATAAGAGTTTTAAGTTATCAACAATATAGCAGTTACAGACACAATTAAAAACACCTCAGAACTTCAATGTTATAGTACAGTACGTAACAAAAATTGCTGTTTCAATAAACGACCTTTCATACAACTTTTCTATTATTTAAATAATGGCTTCCTCAAGCTTACTATTACTTCTCGATGATATCGCCAGTGTGTTGGATGACGTCGCATTACTCAGCAAACTCACGGCAAAAAAAACTGCTGGCGTACTTGGAGATGATCTTGCGTTGAACGCGCAGCAGGTAGCGGGTGTACAAGCTAATCGTGAATTGCCGGTGATCTGGGCTGTTGCCAAAGGATCGTTTGTGAACAAGGCAATTTTGGTTCCAGCGGCATTGCTAATCAGCGCGTTTATTCCGTGGTTGGTTACTCCACTGTTAATGATAGGCGGCATCTATTTGTGTTACGAAGGCTTTGAAAAAATAGCACATCATTTCTGGCATAGTAAAAAAGAACAGCAGGAGGAAAAACAACAACTCACGGCCGCACTCACTGATCCATCGATTGATTTGGTGGCCTTTGAACAAGAAAAAATAAAAGGAGCCATCCGCACGGATTTTATTTTGTCCGCTGAGATTATCGTTATTGCGTTAGGTATCGTTGCCAATGAGTCTTTGATGATACGAATTAGCGTGTTAATAGCCATTGCGCTGCTAATGACCGTTGCTGTATACGGACTTGTAGCTATCATTATCAAACTGGATGATTTTGGTTTGTGGTTACAACAAAAGAAAGAGGCTATTTTTCAAACCATTGGAAAGGTTCTATTACAAACTGCCCCGTGGTTGATGCGTTTTTTGTCGATTGCCGGAACTGTGGCTATGTTTTTAGTCGGCGGCGGTATTTTAGCGCATGGAATTCCTGACCTAGCACATTGGCTGGAAGCAAACGCGCAAAGCATCAGTGGCGGTGGCTTTGTGAGCACCATCATTGAAATGCTAGGTAATGCGTCGATCGGTATTGTTGCAGGAGGTATTGCTTTATTGGGGGTAATTTCGGTTAAGAAAATTGCTTCAAGCAAAAAAACTGATCATTGAATATCGAGTGCTAAAAAGTAGGTTCTAATTACTGCTGTTTTCAAGCGTAATTAGAACCTTAAAAGCATTAGAATAATTTTTTGATTTTATCAAGCAGGCTTTCGCTATTAGAGCTATTGATGTCTAGTAGTTTTCCATCACTGCTGAATTTATCGATAATATTGGGAATGGCTTTGGCAAGCATTTCTTTAGCTTCATTCACTTCCATTTTTAATGAATTTGCAAAAGCTTTCAATTTCTCGGTATCAAAAACTTGATCAATGTGTTGTGCCGTAATGGGTTTATTCTCTCCATTACTTAACCAAGAAGCTACGGTATCCGACAGATTTGCATTTTTGAATTTTTCTACCAAGCCATTTAAATCATTGGAAGTTTCCGCAACCAACCCTTTAAATGCATTAGCCACGTCTTGTTCGTCAATTTTTCCATCATTATTGGTATCTGATACAAATTTACTTGCAATCTTTTCAAAAAGATCCATATTCATATTCCTTTTAATTAAGATATTCTAATTCTTATTGTTAGAAAAAAATCTAATTTCTTCAGAGAAGGTATTAAATCAAGAAACGCTAAAACAGTTTGCAAATAAAAATAAAAAACTGAGTGAGCTTAAGGTTAAGTTTAGCACAATCTATTCATTTGGAAACAATGTAAAAAATAATCACAATATTATTCAGCCACATATCGAGATTCATCATGAGGGACGACGATCTTGGCGACAATCGAAAGTTACTTATTTACTGCTATTCACAGCTCTTAGCATCATAAAAATTTGTGATAATAACGAAATCTTGTATCGATAAATTTTCAGCACGTAATCCCGAATCAATGTTTAAAGTATAAAAATCTTCGACAGTTAAATAATGCTGTAACGTATTTTTTAATGTTTTTCGACGTTGAGAAAATGCAGCAAGAACAATTTGTGATAACAACATTTCATCACGAGCAATTTTCTGAGTTCGAGGACGTGGAATCATTTCGACGATAGCGGAATTAACTTGTGGCGGTGGAGAAAATGACTGCGGCATGACATCGAAAACATGTCGCATATTAAAATGATACTGAAGCATCACAGAAAGGCGTCCATAATCCGAAGTGCTTGGCTTCGCTATCATGCGTTCTACCACTTCTTTTTGCAGCATAAAATGCATATCCAAAATGCTTTCAGAATAATGACTTAGATGGAATAATAAGGGCGTCGAAATGTTGTAAGGTAAATTTCCAACGATCCGAAGTTGATTCCCTAGCGATGAAAAATCGAATTTGAGTGCATCAATCCCGTAGATTGTTATTTTTTCTGGAGAAAATTGTTTTTCAAGCTGAGCAACGATATCGCGGTCGATTTCGATTACAGTCAAATGGTCGAGATACTGTAATAACGGTTTCGTTAAAGCCCCTAAACCCGGACCGATTTCAACCATGCAATCATTGTGCTGTGGACTAATTTCAGCAACGATTTTAGCGATGACATACGGGTCAATAAGAAAATTTTGACCAAATCGCTTGCGCGGATGATGCCGCATTTTAAGCGGATTGATTGTTGGCAAGCTCGATTGCCATATCAATCGCGGCCAATAAACTTCCGCTATGCGCACGACCGGTCCCAGCTAAATCTAACGCAGTGCCATGATCTACCGATGTGCGAATGATTGGCAAGCCCAAGGTAACATTAACGCCTTCACCAAAGCTGGCATGTTTAAGTACCGGTAATCCTTGATCGTGATACATGGCAAAAATGCAATCGTATTGACTGAGGTGAGTTGGATTGAACAGTGTATCTGCAGGAAGAGGGCCTATTAAATTCATTCCCTCATCATTTAATCTTTTTAAAACCGGAATAATAATGTCTATTTCTTCACGACCTAAATGCCCCGATTCACCTGCATGCGGATTCAACCCAGCAACAGCAATGCAAGGATTCATCAGCCTGAAACGCTTGACTAAATCGTGATGGATAATTCGCAATTTACTCTCGATAAGTTGCGGGGTTATGGTTGCAGCTACATTGCTAAGTGGAAGATGCGTTGTCGCAAGCGTTACGCGCATACCACCTCCTACGAGCATCATGACCACTGCACTCTGTGTAGCTTCGGATAAATATTCCGTATGCCCGGTAAATGCGATGCCAGCATCATTGATAACACCTTTATGAACCGGCGCTGTTACCATGGCATCAAATTGCCCTGCTTGGCACCCAGCAATTGCTGTATCTAAAGTTTTAAAAACATACTGCGCATTACGCGAATTCAATATGCCAGGTATCGCAGGTTGCGAAAGAGGAATATGTATGAGATTCAAGCTGCCTGGAATATGCTGATTGATATCATTTATTGAAACTTCTTGAATGCGAATTGGCAAATTGAGTTGCTTCATACGCGCTTCTAATAACTCTCGGTCTGCAATGACTACTAATTTGCACTCAAAAGCCTGCTGCGCAATTTGTATGCACAAATCAGGGCCAATGCCAGCCGGCTCTCCAACTGTTACAGCAATTGTTGGCATGCGATGTAAATTCATCACTCGTCATCCATGCGCAGTTCGACATACGCTTGATCTCGTAGCTGTCTTAACCATTCTTGGATAACCACATCGGATTTACGTGCTCGAATTGCTTCGCGCGCCTTTTGCTTACGGCGATCAGTACTGACATCTTGCGTACGCCGCTCGATAACTTGAATCAAATGCCAGCCGAATTGTGATTTGACCGGCTCGCTCACTTCTTCTAACTGCAAGTCATTCATCGCTTGTTCAAAAGGTAGAACCGTATCGCCAGGCGACAACCAGCCAAGATTTCCGCCCGAGCTATTACTCGCATCTTCAGAATACAGTTTCGCTAGCTCTTCAAATTTTTCGCCTTTATTCAATCGTTCTTTTAATTTGACGATCTTTGATTTGGCTTCCGAATCAGAAGTCAATTCATTGATTTTAATGAGTATATGCCGTGCTTTTGTTTGATTAATGATGACAGTGGGAACTTCCATTGCACGACGATCTAACAGTTTAAAAATGTGAAATCCCGCTGGACTTTGGATGATCTGCGTCAAATCACCCGGTTGCATGGTGCCGAGCAATTCCGAGAACTGTGGACCTAATTGGGATGCGGGTCGCCATTCGACAATCCCACCTTGCGCCGCATCAGCCGAATCAGAAAATTCTGCGGCAACTTTAGCAAATTCCACGCCCTCTTTCAGTTTGGCGTAAGCTAGATCAGCGCGTTCTTTTTTTTGTTGAATCTGCGTACTATTCATATTTTCTGAAACCAATATCAAAATATGTGCGAGACGGTATTCATCGCTGCCTATCGAAGAGGTATCTTGTGTGCGCAGAAAATTATCGATTTCTCCATCGGTGACATTGACTTGCGTTTTTATTTCACGATCTCGAAGACGAGAAATAATCATTTCATCACGAATCTCGTTGCGAAATTTGCCAAAACTAATGCCATCTTTTTCAAGAACATTGGTAAATTCAGCAGGAGTCAATTTATTTTCATCTGCGATTCGACTAATCGTTTCATCAATTTCCTTATCGGTAACCGATAATCCGACTTCTTTGGCATGATGCAGTTGAATGCGTTTTGTGATAATGGTTTCCAGGACTTGATTATGCAAGGCTTGCGGATCGGCTGGTAATTGCACCCCTTGCGATTGCAATCGTTTGCTCGCAGTTTTAATCGCATCATGGAGCTCTTTTTCTGTAATGACATCTTCATTGACAACCGCAATGATTCGATTTAATGGCTTGGTTGTCTGATATTCGTCGGAGATGCTATGAGTGGTAGGCCCTAAAGGAATCTCCTGAGTTTCAGTTGCTTTATCTTGTGCAATTGCAAATTGACTGATTAACAATGCAACAAATAAAAAAATGCAAAAATGATTTCTTTGGTGCATGTTTGATGGTACGAAGTAAATAGACTGAAAAAATATCTGATTAATGAATGCTGGTATAACCCGGAATGGTACTTTGCAATACCTGCAAAGGATTGTTGCCCAGCCCCATTAAGCCTTTTAATTCGAGTTGTACAAAAAAAGCCGTGGTAGTGGTTTGCGTAGCTGTCGTTAAACGTTGCATGACAACACGAAAAGCCCAACAACATGAATTATATTCAAGCCCTGCAAGTCCCGCTAGGATTCTATCATCCTTCAATGAATAATTGACTCTTGCAACGCCATGCCAGTTTCCAGTAATCGGCCATTGAACCGATGAATCAACTTGCTCTAGTACGTTGCGAGTGAATCGATAGCCCATATTAATAACTTTCCCCGCTTCGGGTTGATAGCTAAGTCCTGTCCTAACTTTATCTATCCATAGGTTGGCTTCGTCCATTTGGATATTAGAATCGGTGCTCAATTGCGGCGTTAGACGACCTGACACAGCCGCAACAAAATCTGATCGTCCACTCGTGACCTGCTGATCAAGAAATCCTACTTGGGGTTTGGAAAAATTAAAAACTTGACCAACGGCTAACCTTAATATTTCCATACCGGTATCTCGTTCTACAAATCGTGAAGTTATCGCAGCGGTTACACGGTTGGCATCGTTGATGCGATCACTACCGCTGAAACGGTTTTCATGCAGTATTTGCGCGAAGTTAAAGTCATTACGTGCTGAGTCAAGAATAGGCAAATAATCTTGGTTGCGATAGGGAACATAGGCGTAAAACAAACGTGGCTCAAGTGTTTGCGTAAATTTCGTACCGCCAAATTCAGTCGGCCGTTCAAAAGTCGTACCACTATCGACACTAAAAATCGGTAGCGCACGATCGTGATTTTCCCCATTTTGTGTATATCCTGGCGTTGGCCCATTCATGTTGTAATGCGTATAGTGGAAACCAATTTTAGGTTTAATAAAGCCGTATTGATTTTCTAATGGCATGCTGATATGCGGATAAATCACGAATCGATTGCCATCAGGCAAGAAATTTGTGTGCGCGATAGATTGTATTGCGTTATGACGAAAATTTCCCCAGTTGGTATTCAAACCAAATTCTAACAATCCTCCAAAACCCGGTTTATTGATATCCAATGAAAAATAAGGCAACCGCGCATAAGGGGTTGTAAATATCGGAATACCCGATTGGAGCGTTTGAAAGCGTTGAACGAGTGCATTGAAAGTAACCGTGCCATCAAGACCTAAGCGCCCGTTATACGAAGCAGCAGCCATTTGAGAGAGATTGGTTAAGCTGGTTTGGGAAAGATTCGGTGTTAGCTCACGAAAGTAAAGATCATCCGAAACGCGGTTGTAGTTAAGAATCCCTTGCCACCCCTTACCAAAATTCTGTGTGTGCGTAAACAACATCCCCCAACGGGTTTTATTGGTATTGATGTCCATGGGCAGAATATCAAATAACAAATTTCCCGTCATACTTTTTCCCATATAGCGCAATTCGTTGCTCAACAGAAATCCACGCATAGTCATCACGCGCGGCGCAATAGTTGCATCAACATTGGGTGCAATATTTAAATAAACCGGTAAGGCGGCATCAAATCCGGTGAGTACGTTATAGCCCAGCGTGGGTGTTAACAAACCTGTTTTTCGTTTGCCGCTGTAAGAAAACTCTAACCAAGGAGAATAAAGAATGGGTACATCTTTAAACATTACGCTTACATGGCGAGCTGTCCCTACTTCTTCTTTGTTATCGATTTTTAAATCGGTAGCGCGAATATACCAATCATGATTTCCTTCCGGACAAGTCGTATAGTTCGTTTTCTCCACGCGATAGTTATCCTTTCCTTCAAAGAACAATATCTCACCCGTTCCTCGGCCTCGTCCTGTTTTTATATAGTATTTGGGTTCGGACATCTGTCCTTCATGTGTTTGAAGGTTGAGATTAAGGTTATCGCCCTTGATCACTTCTTTGACACGATCCAAATGTATATTTCCTTCTACCTCAGTATCTTCAGTATCCTGGAAATATTTCATTCGATTTGCGACCAAAATATTATCCTCAAAACGCAATTCCGCATTTCCAGTCGCTTCAACTTCCTGTTTGTAAATTCCAGTAATATTATCTGCTTCAATATAAACCGGTTTTCTTTGCGGTTTAATGACAGCTTTGTTTTTCTCATCCGATTGAAGGGAAGACGGATCAGAGCGTGGCAGTTCTTCAGCCAACCCATTCAATGACAAAAAGAATAAAAAAAATAGAACACAATTGTTTTGAAGAAATTGTTTATTGAACATCGAATTGTGATCAGAAAAAATCTTAAAATTAAACAATGTTTTCTATCATCCTGTTTTATTGTTGATTGCATTGCTTAATGAACAATCAAGCATTCATTCTTTAAGTTACAATGCAAGCTAATATGAAGCGTTTAATAATATTTCGTCGTTGAAGGGGCGGAAAAAACCTGAAACTGATTGATCTTTTCATTCCCGTAATTATATTGTGTATACATTATAAATCCATACGGTCTTTAAGATATTGCTTATTTAAGTCAATTCGCTATTGTAGCGTTTCTTTTTTTAGAAAAATTGTTTTTACTGATGAAGACCAGCAAAACTGATCGATACCCCTAGCTATGTTTGAAATGGAATCAGTTTTTTCAGAGAATGGCATACTCTCCCACCATATCGCAGGATTTCATGTTCGTTTGCAGCAATTGGAAATGGCCAACGCCATTGCGGATGCTATTGCTAAGCGACAAATATTAGTTGCCGAAGCGGGAACGGGAACGGGAAAAACACTTGCTTATCTGGTCCCGGCTTTGTTGAATGGCGGTAAAGTAATCATTTCCACCGGAACTAAGACACTGCAAGATCAACTTTTTAAACGAGATATTCCTAATGTACGCGCTGCATTAAAAATTCCCGTTACCGTTGCTTTGCTGAAAGGCCGCGCCAATTATATTTGTCGCTATCATTTAGAAAAAAGTGTCCAAGATAACCGTATCAGTTTTGCAACACGTGAAGATATTCGATACCTACAATTGATCGAACGTTATGCAAACATCAGTCAAACTGGCGATAAAAGCGAACTGAGTGAAGTGCCCGAAAATGCGTCGATATGGCAGATGGCGACATCGACACGAGACAATTGTCTGGGAGCTGAGTGCCCTAATTACAAAGAATGTTTTGTGATGGAAGCGCGCAAACAAGCTTTGTTGGCGGATGTCGTGGTAGTCAATCATCACTTATTTTTTGCAGATGTTATGTTGCGCGATGAAGGTTTGAATGAACTGTTACCGGCATGCAATACCGTCATTTTCGATGAAGCGCATCAACTGCCGGAAACCGCCACCTTATTTTTCGGCGAATCAGTTAGTACCGGGCAGTTATTAGAATTGACCCGCGATACAAAGATTGAAGCCGTTGAAGCAGCCCGTGATTTTCAAGCACTTGCCCTAGTCAATGAAAAATTTGAAAAAAGCGTGCGAGATTTTCGCTTGACCATTCAAGAAGAAAACGTTCGCCTCTCGCAACCGATGATTGAAAAGAATCTGTCTTTCAAGCAAGGACTTAATAACGTACTTGAAACATTGCTGGAGTTGGTCAAACTTCTGGAGAATCAAGCCGAACGCTCAGAGGGACTAAAAAATTGTTGGCAGCGAGCAGCCGATCATTTGCATTTAATGCAACGATGGCGGGACGAACAGTCGCTACAAAACCAAATACATTGGATTGAGGTTTATCACCACGCATTGCAATTGAACATTACCCCGCTTTCGATTGCCGAGATTTTTCAGAAACAGCTTGATAATCATGCGAGAGCTTGGATTTTTACTTCAGCGACGCTATCCGTGAAACAAAATTTCACCCATTTCACCAGCGAAATGGGTTTGTCTGGGGCTCAAACGGCTTATTGGGAAAGTCCCTACAACTATGCTGAGCAAGCACTACTGTATGTGCCGCCTGGATTGCCGGAACCTAGTCATGCAGGCTATATTGATCAAGTTGTTGCAGCCGCATTACCGGTATTACGTGCCAGCAAAGGGCGTGCTTTTTTCTTGTGCACCAGCTTGCGCGCGATGCAGCATGTCTATGAATTGCTACAATCCGCAGAGCAATTGGACTATCCTTTGTTGATGCAAGGTCAGGGATCTCGTTCTGCTATTTTAGAAAAATTTCGTGAACTGAAAAATGCCATTTTGATCGGCAGCCAATCTTTTTGGGAAGGCATTGATGTACGTGGCGATGCGCTTTCGTTGGTGATTATTGATAAGCTACCCTTTGCGCCACCCGACGATCCGGTATTGTCGGCTCGTATTGAGAAAATCAATCAAGAAGGTCGCAACGCCTTCATCGAATATCAACTTCCTCGCGCGGTAATCAATTTGAAACAAGGAGCAGGCCGCCTGATTCGCGATGAAACTGATCGAGGCGTATTGATGATTTGTGATCCTCGTTTGATTACTAAATCTTACGGCAAAAAAGTTTGGCAAAGCCTACCATCGATGAAACGTACACGCGACTTAACAGAGGTTAGAAATTTTTTCGAACAAATTTGATGGTACTGACATTGATATCCAATCAATGGTATTTTTAACAAACGACTGACTAATAATAACTGACTACGAATAACATAATCATTATGAAACATAGAAAACATATACTGATGCTATTAACTTTAATGGGATTATTTATTTCTTTTTCTGTAACACTGTATGCACAACAAAATCCTCCCAAACCGCCAGCAGGAACCGATGGGGTTAAAAATATGATCATTTCAGGCGCATTGAATACTGGTCGGATGCACCGGTTTGTTGAACAATGTGGCGCTTCTCCCGAATTACTCGCCAAGTACAAAGCAAGCTTTGACACAGATACTGTTGGTGGTGAAAAAACTTACCGTGATCTGGGAATCGATATTCAAGCTGAATTTGATAAGGGACGCAAAGAAGGGGAAAATGAGTATACAAAAGTTTCTAAGGAAGGCAACAAAGATCAGATTTGTAATCAAGCGATTGAAATAGTTGGAAAACTTATTAACAACAGAAAATAACCTAATAGCATGATGTTGATATCCTGAAAAATACAGAACTCTTCCAAATGATATGAAAGCGACTATTACTGATTTACTGAAGAAAATTCCTGGTAAGGCCAGCGCCGAATGGCCTATGGGCGAGCCGTTTACACTGGCTTTTGCGCATGGAACCATGTCTGTTGAAATATACACGCCTAAGGAAACCGACATTCAAACACCACACGATCAGGATGAGCTGTATTTCATTCATTCCGGCACAGGTGAGCTAGTCATCGCTGGAGAGCGTCATGCTTTTGAGCCTGGCATGGTATTTTTTGTTGCCGCACAGGTTGAACATCGTTTCGAAAATTTTTCTGCTGATTTCATCACCTGGGTTGTTTTCTGGGGACCCAAGGGCGGAGAATAAATACAATCAATCACTATACTATTTAATCGGTTATGCTTATAAACTGATCATGAAGATTAAACTATATGGATACAAAAAATGTGCCACTTGTCGTAAGGCGGAACAGTATTTAAAGCAAAAAGAACTTCCCTACGAATTTATTGAAATCACTGAACATCCCCCCAACGCCAATCAGCTAGCTAAAATCGCTGAGCTTTCGGATGTCGCACCCAAAAAAATGTTTAACACCAGTGGCGAACAATATCGTTTGTTAAAAATTAAAGAACAACTTCCGACGCTAACCGACCCAGAAATATTAAATCTATTGGAAATTAACGGGCGCTTAATCAAGAGACCTTTATTGACCGATGGAAAGCGCGCCACAGTGGGTTTTAATGAAGATATTTTTTTACGAACGTGGGGCTAGCCGGCTAGTGGTTCTCGATTATAATAACTTTTAATGATTAAACTCTTGTTAGAAGGCTAGCCGTATCAAGCACTTTAGGCTATATTCCTAAGCAAAATAATTTTCAGTACCACAGTATGCTTTGGGGCATGCATGCGAATTCTCTATCCTTTATTGGATTGGAGGCTTGTTCACTAACCGAATCAAGCGGGAGACGCTAAATTGGATAATCCACGTTTTTTAATCCGAAAAGTAGCCGTATTAGGTGCTGGTGTCATGGGGGCGCAAATTGCCGCCCATCTCGTCAATGCAAATATAGAAACGCTACTATTTGAATTGCCGGCAGATGAGAAAAATCCCAATGCCAATGTCGTAAAAGCCATTGAAAAATTGACCAAGCAAGAGCCTTCGCCTTTATCCATCAAACAAAAAGCATCATTCATTCAGCCGGCCAATTACGAACAGAATCTTGCTTTGCTTAAAGATTGTGATTTGGTGATTGAAGCAATCGCCGAACGCATGGATTGGAAACGGGATTTATATACAAAAGTTGCGCCACATTTGGGCGAACAAACGATTTTCGCTTCCAATACCTCAGGACTTTCGATTAATCAATTGGCAGAAGCTTTTCCTGAAGCACTTCGACATCGTTTTTGTGGCGTGCATTTCTTTAATCCGCCCCGCTATATGCATTTGGTGGAATTAATTCCGTGCCAAGCGAGCGATGCCATCATGCTCGATCATTTAGAAGCCTTTCTGGTGACCTATCTCGGCAAAGGCGTGATTCGCGCCAAAGACACCCCGAATTTCATTGCCAATCGTATTGGTGTGTTTTCATTATTGGCCACCATGCACCATGCAAAAGAGTTTGGTTTTGGTTTCGATGTGGTCGACGCTTTGACAGGATCATTGATCGGGCGCCCCAAAAGTGCCACATTTCGCACTGCCGATGTGGTTGGATTAGACACTTTAGCGCATGTCATCAATACCATGCGCGATACATTACCCAATGACCCGTGGCACCGTTATTTTAAAGTGCCCGATTGGATGCAAAGTTTAATTGAATCTGGCGCGCTGGGAGAAAAGGTCAAGCGCGGCGTTTATCGGAAAATGGATGGTCAAATTCATGTCATGGATTTAGCCACGCAGAGTTACCGATTATCCGAAGGAATTGTCGACGAAGATATTAAACAACTGCTGAAATACGGTAGTCCGGTAGAAAAATTTATCGTCCTACGAACTGCTGACAAACCGCAAGCACAGTTTCTTTGGGCTATTTTCCGTGATCTATTTCATTATTGCGCGGTGCAACTCGAAGATATTGCCGACAATGCGCGAGATGTCGATTTGGCAATCAGATGGGGATTCGGTTGGAATCAAGGCCCCTTTGAGATTTGGCAGGCAGCGGGTTGGAAGCAAATTGTAGAGTGGATCGAACAAGATATCGCTGCGGTTAAAACCATGAGTTCAACACCTTTGCCGCAATGGGTACATAGCATCGCGCAAAGTAGCTCACAAAGCCTGCACACACCACAAGGTTCATATGCACCGGTATTTGATCAGCTACAACCACGCTCGAGATTACCGGTTTATCAACGACAACTTTTTCCCGACCGGCTGATTGGCGAAACGGCGGAATACGGCAAAACGATTTTTGAAAATAATGCCGTCAGAATGTGGCACTTGGATGACGGCGACAATGTCGCCATTCTAAGTTTTAATACTAAAATGCATACCATTGGCATTGAGGTCTTGCATAGCGTACAACAAGCACTCGAAGAGGCTGAAAAAAACTGGCGTGCATTAATCATTTGGCAAACCGAACCTCCCTTTTCAGCAGGCGCTAACTTGCAAAAAGCATCGGAAAAACCGAAATCATCAGGGCATCGACCGCCGCCGCCATCCGCTTTTCAACGGTTTCTTGGAAAATTCATGAAATCAGCCCAGGAAACAGTGCTCAAAGCCGCGCGTGAATTGGATCTGGCGGATGCGCTAATGGCTAGCAAATTAGCCGAAGTCAACACGATGATTCAACAATTCCAAAAAACCTCACAAGCCTTACGTTACTCGATGATTCCAACGGTTGCCGCAGTGGATGGATTGGCTTTGGGCGGCGGTTGTGAATTTGTCATGCACTGTGATCGTGCTGTGGCCACATTAGAAAGCTATATAGGTTTAGTCGAAGCAGGCGTCGGTTTGCTTCCAGCCGGCGGTGGTTGCAAAGAGTTCGCGCTCAAGGCAGCTCAGAACGCAAAAGATGGTGACCCATTTCCATTGTTGAAACATTATTTTCAAACAGTAGCTATGGCGGAATTAGCCAAAAGCGCTGAGCAAGCCAAAGAACTGGCGTATTTACGTCGCGCAGATACTATCGTCATGAATCGTTTTGAATTATTGCATGTTGCTAAAGCACAAGCGTTAGCATTGGCAGAATCAGGGTATCGACCGCCTTTGCACGCTCATCAAATTCCGGTTGCGGGCGATGCTGGCATTGCCACGATCCAAGCACAATTAGTTAATTTACGCGAGGGTGATTTTATTTCCGAACATGATTATTTGATTGGCCATAAGATTGCGCACGTAATGTGTGGTGGCGATTTAACGCCCGGTAGTTTAGTCGACGAAGAATGGTTCCTCGAACTGGAACGAGCTGCTTTCATGGAGCTGATTGCCACCGAAAAAACGCAGGAACGCATCGCGCACACCTTGAAAACCGGAAAACCATTAAGAAATTAGTTAATTCTCAAGATTCACGGAGACTGTCATGAGCAAACAAACAGAAGAAGCCTATATCGTAGCGGCTACCCGCACACCAGTTGGAAAAGCACCACGCGGCATGTTTAAGCATGTTCGGCCGGATGATATGTTAGTCCATGTATTACAAGCCGTCATGAAACAATGTGAAGGTCTCGACCCCGCCGCAATCGATGACGTCATTGTTGGATGCGCCATGCCAGAAGCCGAACAAGGCATTAACGTTGCACGCGTTGCGCTGTTATTGGCCGGTTTTCCGAATAGTGTCTCAGGCATGACTATCAACCGCTTTTGTGCTTCGGGATTACAGTCTGTAGCTTTAGCTGCCGATCGCATTCGCCTTGGCGAAGCCGATGTCATGATCGCTGGCGGAACCGAGAGTATGAGCATGGTACCGATGATGGGCAACAAAGTAGCGATCAATCCTGCCACATTTGAACAGCAAGAAAATGTCGCCATTGCTTATGGCATGGGAATGACCGGGGAAAAAGTCGCCGAACAATGGCACATTAGCCGCGAAGCGCAAGACGAATTTGCCTTCACCAGCCATAAACGCGCATTAAGAGCGATTGAAACAAACGAATTCAATCAAGAAATTACACCTTATCCGGTCGTTGAAAAAAAACCGGATTTAGAAAACGATAAGGTACAAGAACAAATATCGATGAAAGATACCGATGAAGGACCGCGTGCGGATACCAACCTGGCAGCACTTGCAAAATTAAAGCCCGTATTTGCAGCAAAAGGCACGGTTACGGCTGGTAATAGTTCGCAAATGTCTGATGGCGCCGGCGCTGTAGTGTTGATGAATGAAAAATCCTTGCAACGCTTTAATCTCTCGCCGTTGGGACGTTTCGTCGGTTTTTCAGTTGCCGGCGTACCACCAGAAATTATGGGGGTTGGTCCGATCAAAGCCATCCCCAAAGTACTGGCTCAAACAGGGATCAAACAAGAAGATCTCGATTGGATCGAACTCAACGAAGCTTTTGCAGCGCAAAGCCTTGCGGTGATTAATGATCTAGGACTCGATCGCGAAAAGGTCAACCCTCTGGGTGGCGCAATTGCATTGGGGCATCCTTTAGGAGCAACAGGCTCTATCCGGGTAGCAACGCTATTGCATGGCTTACGCCGTCATCAAAAAAAATACGGCATGGTAACAATGTGTATCGGAAGCGGAATGGGAGCAGCGGGAATTTTTGAGTCGCTTTAACTGTAAGAATTTTCAGGATTGTTTACAGAGAGGTTGACTAAAATAAGCGGTGAGTATTTCATAAGGAGTAGCATTATTCAAACCTTTATGGGGTTTCACGGTATTGTAGAAATTAATGAAACGCAATAGCCGAATACGTCGATCAGCGCTGTCTTTAAAGGAAATTTGACTGTACCCCTGTCCATTGCGTGCGGATAACACGCTCCGCTTTTCCGTTAGTTTGCGGTTTATTGATGCGAGTCAACTTCTGACTGATGTTGTGTGCCTGCAAGCTGTGACGAAAGCATGATCGCGTTTCCTTTAAATTCGGTGCCGTTGTCGGAATAAGTGCAGTCGACCTGATAAGGGCATTGGGCGATGACCGTGCCGATAAGAAAGCTAGCCGCACTGTATTGGGTTTTATCGGGGAAAATATCGACATACAACTCCCTGGAGAAATCATCGATAGCCACAAACAAATATTCACAAGGCTCATTGACAGATCGACCTTTCAGAAAGACAAGCCGCTTGGTATCGAAATGAACTAGCTTACCTGGATAAGATTTATTGTGTAGCGTTTAGCTTTTGCGCCTGAGACGTTACTGAATCGTTTGCTCGACCTTGACCAGGCGTTTGAGACCATACTGCAACGTCTTGAGCCTCTGATTGGTACTACTGTCACGCGGGGTAAATTCCTGGAGTCTGGCTCGTTTCTGTATGCCGTCATAAATCCTTGGCCAGCTCACCCTGAAGCATTCCACCAAGTGCATTTGTATTGTTCATTACAGTATCCCCCTAAAAATACTGTAAACAATGCTAGGAATTCTTACAAATTATGGAAACAACAGATTAAAAATTTTGGAATCTTGGGTTTAGATATAACCTGATCTAATACAGAAAAAATAATTGTACAAAACTTTTATGGTAGTATAGTTCACTCGTTTCTTTTTTTACATAAAGAGACCTTCGCAAAAGCCCGTACTAAAAACTCTAATCTGCTGTTTTTATTGATTTGGAATTTCATAAAATATAACAGGAGGTGAACTCTTAAGCCAATATTCAAAGACGTTTTCGCTGTATCTCAAAAAGATAGTTACAAGTTCTCATTATTTTTTTCATATCATCAATTCAAGAAAGTGAAAAAGCATGAATCAGCATTTATAAACAATCACATAGGATGAATCAAAATGATTTCAAAAATTTGTTTATCGAAAACAATGTACTCTTCAATTCCTAATGCAAAAAGTACATTCAATTTGATTTGTTATTATTTCGTTATTTCTTTAGCTCTGCTCGTTTCTACTGCCTCTTATGCAGTTGTCATACCCAACAAAATACCTCAGGCTGCGACGGATGACCCTCTTTTTGCAAAAGGTTTTCTCAATGTAAGTCACTATGGGGTAATAACTGGTAATAACACTGGAACTGTACCCGCTGACAATGTGGCTCTCATTAATCAGGCTATTAAACATGCCTATAATCGAGAGAATGACACTCCATTCGAAGATATTAATCTGCAAAGTCCTTTGCAAGGAAGTTTATCGTTGTATTTCCCGCCTGGAGTGTATTGGGTTAACGACACAATTAAAGCGCATACAGCTACGGGTGGAACAGAGTCAATTGGAAGTGCTTTTGATAAACCAAGGAACCACCTAACCATCGTGGGCTCAACTTTACAGTCTAGTTATCCGGTAATCAGATTGATTGGCGGAGCTCCTGGCTTTAATAGTACCAATCAACCCAAGCATCTTATAGAGTTCGTAAATTGGGATAATGAGGTTAAAAGTGGTGCCCCAATCATATGCCGAGCGTATGGCCCTAATAATGAAATCTACGAGCAGGGTGATAAAGGCTATAACCAAATGATTAAAGGCTTAGAATTGCATTGCAATAGTAATGCCACTACCAATACAGGCTGTGTGGGTCTATTCTTTAATCAAGCTCAAAACAGTTCAGTAGAAAATGTAAGGATTAGACCGGCACATACTGGTATAAAAGGAAGCGCAGCGCCTGGAGTAATGGCAAACATTGAAATCATTGGTGGCACTACAGGTATTGATACTCTATCTAGAAATGATACGAATGATAATACCGTTACAGTATCCGGATGTGATTCCAGTGTGAAAGTAACGGAGCAAGCTAGCGCTGTTATCACAAATTTGAAACTTAATGGGCAGACAGGCCGTTCGATTTACCATCGAGGTGCTTACCCTATGACAATCGTTGGCTTTGAAATAACGACCCCTTCTGGCTCCACTAATGCCGCAATTACGACTTTTCGAGAAGCTGAAAAAAAAGCCTCTTCAGGAATTGTCGGACTTATTGACGGCGTCATCAATCTAGGAAGCGAACCAAGTATTGCTGCTATTGATAACAGGGCTGGAAAAAATATATACGTACGAAATGTCTATGTTAATTCTGGTAGTGCCACTAACGGTAAACTTATAAAAAGCGCAACCAACTCCGTTATTACAGCCAATGGCAGTACTAAGCGAATCGCCGAATATAATTATACTAAAACTGTTGCAGATGGCGATGGTTTTGATTCTTTTAACCTTATCGATTGCGCACCCGCTTCTTTTCCATCACCCTGTCGCAATAAAAACCAGTATGCTATAGCTGGAATCAATATTATCAGTAACTCATCCGCTCCTCCTTTAGATTTAGCATCCCGTCATGCTTGGTTGAAAAAACCTTCTGTCGATGACGCGAATGCTTATGACATTAGCAATGATGTAGTTATTGGCACAGATTTTCAGCCAATTACTCTGAACCATAATGTATTACAGAATATTCTGAATACTCACCCTAAGGTATTTATACCTAAAGGTATCTACAAATTAACTGGATCGATAACCTTAGGAGCGAATAACATTTTATTTGGCGCTGGTAGAGGGTTGACAAGAATTGAAACGGCAGACAGTTTTCCTGTTGCCGGTCAGGAAACCCCTATAATAACTACCGTCAATAATACTGCGGCGAAGACTTATATAGGAGAGTTAAGTATTGGAGTCAACACTTCACCACTTAGTAAAGATTATCTGGCTGCTTTGATATGGAAAGCTGGAGCTAGTTCGATGGTACACATTGGGCAAGTCTACCGCTCTAATGATAGTTCGGAATGGGCAACAAATGCTCACAGTTTATTGAAAATTACTGGAAGTGGCGGGGGTCGCTGGTATGGTGCTGGCGCAATAAAAACCCTTAATTCTAAACATAAAGATTTTCGGATACTAAAAGTGGAAATGACTACTCAACCTCTATGGCTTTATTCGTTAGATCCAGAACATTCACTTAGGCCTGATACATACACAGAATTGAATAATGCGATGAATGTACGAATATATGGAATTAAGAGTGAATATAATGGCGCCACGAGTGGAATTGGCCCTGATTCTTACTTATCAAGCGTATTGAGAGTGACAAACAATTCACAAAATATCGGTATATTCGGACATAGTGCAATGAGGAATGGCTTAGAAAACAAAGGCGCCATAGAGGTATTGTATAGCTCGAATGTTGTCGCCGCTTTAATAGCGCCACACAAAAATAATTTTTATACGCTTAATGGTAGCGACGTTCCGCCACATAATCCGTCCACTTTAAAAGAAGTTACAAGTGGAGGGACATATGATGTTGCTTATCCTCATACTGTTACTCTGTTTAAAAAAGGAGATCTTCTTGATTCTGTAATGGTTCATACTGCGCCATCTTATTAAATAAGTTTCGATTTATCGAAAAGCTTCCATCAAAATTGGTGGAAGCTTTTTTGTCAATGGCGAAGTAACAATGTACCGTTGAGCCGCACTAAATTTCGCAGCAATTACGAAAAAGTTACCAGTCTAAAGCCTTAAAAGTTATCAGGTAACACAATTACCTCAAACTTCTGGATTTGTTCAGCGCTTCCCTAGCGTTGCTTACAGTATTTTTAGGAGAATACTGTAATGAACGTACACAAACGCACTCGCTTAAATTTATTAGATCGACGGGAAATCTGGCGACTTTATCAAACTGGATTGTGGAAGGTAACGCTCCTGGCAGAACACTTTAGGGTGAGCAGGCCAGGAATTTACCCGCGTGATAGTACCACAGCGGCTCAAGACGTTGCAGTATGGTCTCAAACGCCTGGTCAAGGTCGAGCAAACGATTCAGTAACGTCTCAGGCGCAAAAGCTAAACGCTAACACAATAAATCTTATCCGGGTGAGCTAGTTCATTTCGATACCAAGCGGCTAGCTTTCTCATCAGCATTGTCATCGCCCAATGCCATTATCAGATCGACTACACTTATTCCGACAACGGCACCGAATTTAAAGGAAACGCGATCATGCTTTCGTCATGGCTTGCATGCACACAACATCAGTCAGAAGTTGACTCGCATCAATAAACCGCAAACTAACGGAAAAGCGGAGCGTGTTATCCGCACGCAATGGACAGGGGTACAGTCAAATTTCCTTTAAAGACAGCGCTGATCGACGTATTCTGCTATTGCGTTTCATTAACTTCTACAATACCGTGCCCCCCCCTAAGAGTTGAATAATGCCATCTCTCATGAAATACTCACCGCTTATTTAATCAACCTAAATGATAATTTGTGTTATTTTGCAAAGGTTTCATACAATGAATCGATGTCAAAAAGGAATTTTCAAACATAAATTTGTATTTCAAAGAAATATATGTATAATGATAATCATTCTCATTAACAATTAAGATAAATCATGAACTCTTTACATATTTCTCAAATAAAGCACGAAAATTTCAATTCTTATCAACAAGAGGTTATTGGTACTCGAAAAATTTTGGACAGTGAATGGTTGTTTAATAATGGCGACGTCGTATTGATACGACATAAAGGAGAACAGTATTCCTTACGTCGGACTCGCGGTGGAAAGTTGATCCTGAATAAATAGCACGTAGATTTATGGTTCAAATCAGGTATATCATTAAAGGAGTTGTACTCATTTATACATGCATAGTATGTTTTTGCTTTGTAAAAATTGCTAGTCTATGCAAAATGAATGTTCGGTTTCAATTCGTATCAGTACCTTATTCTTTTTTATGAATTTGTATTTTTGCTTAAACGCTATACCTGTCAGGAGATAACAATGAAAGGTGATAAAGAGATAATCCGCCATTTAAACCAACAATTACTGCACGAATTAACTGCGATTAATCAGTATTTTTTACATGCCCGCATGTATAAAAACTGGGGATTTAATAGCCTAGGGAAACATGAGTTTGAAGAATCATGCGAAGAAATGAAACACGCAGACAAATTGATTGAACGAATTCTTTTTTTGGAAGGATTACCTAATCTACAGGATCTGGGCAAATTGTTGATCGGCGAAAACGCTCAGGAATGTGTTGCATGTGACTTGAAACTCGAAATTACTGCTAGAGAATCATTGTTAAAAGCTATAGCGGCTTGTGAAAAAGCAAAGGATTTTGTTTCACGCGAATTGTTTGAACACATATTAGATGATACCGAAGAGCATATCGATTGGTTAGAAACACAACTAGACGTTATGCAAAAAGTCGGCATTCCCAATTGGTTACAAAGTCAGATGTAAGATTTACAGACGCTGCTGGAGTTCTCTTCCTTCTCTAGCAGCTTATTTAGCCAGCCAACCTATTTCCTCCCGGGTAAGCGAGCCAATCTTTTTTACTGCATTCATATGTAGGAGGAATGATCATGAAATTGCTAAAAAGGCTCGCGTTTATCAATCAAACCGGAATCAGCGCCACACCCACTTTTGAAGATTCTGAGCATACATTATTAGATACCACTCTGGCTTTTCTTATTGGAAAATTAGAAAGCGTTTTTCTGACCCTAAAAAAAGAAAAATCTCGGTATCAACAATTATATAGATCTGGACTAAACTCAAAACCTCAAAATCAAAAAAGCAAGAAAGCAAGAAAGCAAGAAAGCTGCCAATCACTGCAATAATAATCGTAATTGGGCGCCTATTATTAAAGCAAAAAACAGTACCAACCTAATGCTACAAATGGACACACAAACACTAATAGATTGAATTTATTTGGAAAATCTGTTCTATGTGTGGGCGGTCAACTTAAGTTGTACCCTCAATACGGCCAGCTCGTTGAAGCACTGGATGGTCAGTTTATGTCATTTCACAACAACGCTAATGACACTTCTTTTAAGCATTTACTGCAACTTTTACAAAAAGCCGATATGATTATCTGTCCAGTGGATTGCGTAGACCATGAAGCATTTTTGCTTGTTAAAAAGTATTGCGAATCTTTCGATAAGCTATGCGTTTTGCTCGATCGATCATCCATTGCCACTTTCCAGCAAGGGATTCATGCGCTAACATGCATGGCAACAGAAACTGAGGTATTTTGTTAAATTTACCTAATGGCAGTTAGTGACTCTTTAAAGAAAACTTATTTGATGTAAAAATGATGCGCCAATGCTTTAGAAAAATCTTAGCCCTCTTATTTTTCAACTTCACAGTTTTATGTTCACTCTCAGTGCAGGCGTCCGTTCGAGAATACTGGATTGCTGCTGAAAAAGTAACTTGGAATTACGCTCCTTCCAATAAAAACTTGATTCATCCCGATGATAGCTTAGATGTTTGGGGAAAAACCTTAAACTATACCAAATACCGCTATATCGGGTACTCCGACGGAAGTTACTCAAAACCGCTACCACAACCAGAATGGATGGGAATCCTTGGACCACAGCTACGCGCCGCAGTTGGAGATACGCTTAAAGTTCATTTTCTCAATAAAACAGACCGTCCCGTTTCTATGCACCCACACGGTTTGAAATATGATAAAGATAATGAAGGCGCAGATGGGGGTAAAGGTGGCAGTATTGCTCCGGGTAAAAGTTTTACTTATACCTGGGTGGTTGATGAAGATGCAGGCCCTGGAACAAAGGATTTGTCATCCGTGGTATGGTTGTATCATTCGCATGTGATGGCAGAAGACGAAACAAATCTCGGCTTGATTGGTACGATTGTTGTGACGCGTGCGAACAAAATACGTTCGACGACCAACCCAACGCCCCGGGACGTAGATCACGAATTTACTGCTTTATTTATGATTTTTAATGAAGAAAATGATGAAGAAAGCGGCATGAAACATACCATCAATGGACGTATTTTTGGCAATCTTACAGGCTATGAAACAACCATTGGCAAACGTGTTCGCTGGCACCTCGTTGCGCTGGGCAACGAAACGGATAATCATACCGTTCATTGGCATGGACAAACCGTGCTTAATCAAGGCCACCGAACGGATGTGATTGAAATTCTACCTGCGAGCATGATATCAGTCGACATGACACCTCGATCCGCAGGTGATTGGTTGTTTCACTGCCATGTAGATGACCACATGATCGCCGGAATGGCTACTCGATGGCAGGTTATGCAAGCAAAAAAATAAAACACGCTGCTGTTTTTAGCGTTATGATCAACTATTCTAACTCTCGTTTACAGATTTTCACCAAGGAGAATGTATGTCTAAAAAAATCACCAAACCTGTTTCGATCGTATTAGGTACCGCCCTCGCCTCCACTCTGACAGTAGGTAGTTTGTCAGCCAACGCTGAAGCAAACAATGGCAATCCTTTTACTATGAAAGAATTATCTGGCGGCTATATGCAATTAGCACAAGCAGACGCTGCAGAAAAACCTGCATCTGATAGCCAGCATGACAATAAAAAACCTGGTCAGGAAGGTAAATGTGGCGAAGGGAAATGCGGTAACAAAGGTGAAATGAAGAAAAATATGGAAGGTAAGTGTGGTGAAAAGAAATCGGAGAAAGAAGGTAAGTGTGGTGAAGGCAAATGCGGCAGCAATAAAAAATAATTCATTCAAATATCGCGTTGCACAATAAAGATTTTCCTGTTTATGGCGCAGGATTGGGGCTTCGGCGAGCGTTTATACGCTCGCTTTCCGAATATGCTACCAATCAAGTTAATTTCTGGGAAATTGCACCGGAAAATTGGATTGGTGTCGGCGGTTATTTTGGCAAAAAACTCCGTGCGTTAACTGAACAGCACCCCTTTATTTGTCACGGTTTGTCTCTATCGATTGGCGGCCCTACGCCAATCGATCAAGCTTTTTTACAAAAATTAAAAAAATTCCTACATCAACACAATATTCGCTACTACAGTGAACATTTGAGCTATTGCAGCGATGATGGACATTTGTATGATTTGATGCCCATCCCGTTTACCGAGCAAGCAGTCAGTTATGTTGCCAATCGAATTAAACAAGTCCAAGACCATCTTGAACGACGTATCGCAATCGAAAATGTTTCGTATTACGCAGCACCCGGCCAAGAAATGGAAGAAATCGATTTCTTGAACGCTGTGTTGCAACAAGCAGATTGTGATTTATTACTTGATGTCAATAATATTTATGTCAACAGCATCAATCACGGTTACGATGCCAAAGCTTTTTTACAGCAATTACCTGTCGAGCGCGTTGGTTATATCCATATCGCCGGACATTACAACGAAGCTGACGATCTGATTATCGATACGCACGGTGCCGATGTGATTGATCCGGTCTGGCAGTTATTGGACATTGCTTACGAACGTTTTGGCGTCACTCCTACGCTACTGGAGCGGGATTTTAATTTTCCACCATTGCCAGAATTGCTGAATGAAATTGATATCATTCATACCAAACAATCACATTGGCAGGAATGCAATCGTGGCCTCCACCAACGACAAGAATAATTGCTCCGATTTCATTGCACTGCAATATGCTTTTGCAGCCCATATCCGCGATCCTGAAAAAAATCCCCGCCCCAAAGATATAGAACCACGTCGCATGAAAATCTACAACGATTTGTTTTATAACAACGTTGAAGATTTCATCGCCAACACTTATCCGGTGCTACGGCAAATCTTATCAAACCAACATTGGCACGCATTGATACGCGATTACTTTGCCAATCATAGAGCGCGCACGCCACTTTTCCCCGAAATGCCGCGAGAGTTTCTCAAATATTTGCAATACGAACGTCAAGCTCACCCTGATGATCCACCTTTTCTGCAAGAACTCGCACATTATGAGTGGATTGAATTAGCAATCTCAACGTTAGATACAGAAATCGATGCAAAACAATTTGATTCCGAAGGAGATATGCTAAAAGGCATACCCGTAATTTCACCGCTCGCTTGGACACTCAACTATCGTTTTCCTGTACATCAAATCAGCGTTGATTTTCAACCACAGAAACCTAATGAAAATCCCATTCACATCATCGTTTTTTGTGACGACGATTTTAATGTTCGCTTCATGGAAATTAACCATGTCACTGCACGTTTAATGGCGTTATTGACGAATAATACGGAGAAAACTGGGGAAGAATTGTTGCAACAAATTATTGCGGAATTGAATTACCCAAATTCTGATGAAGTCATGCAAAGCGGCATAGAAATTCTTAATAATTTAAAAAAACATCAAATTATTCTTGGAATCCAACACCATCAGTAAATAACATCCAAAAATTCTTCGACAGTCTGTCCCTGCATTTGTGAATTTTTTGTGAATTTACAACACCTACACAAAAAATTCACAAATGCATTTCCAACAATTATCGCAGGTATCTACTTGTTATCAAATATAATTTATTTATTTTTTATCAAACTGAATACGATTCGCAGTTCAAATCATCATTTAACCACAATACAAAAAATGTTATGGTTAGGCCTGATCGAACATTACATTGAAGTTTATTAACAAACGACTTTAGCCACTAACTGGTAGAGAAATTTTCGATCAGGCTTCAATCAAATACTGATTCCTTCGATTAACTTTTTAGTAATTTAAGCGCGCATGACAACACATAATGAAAAATCGACTTTAGTCGATAACACCACACAAAACAGTCCAAACAACAGTCTTCATTTGGAGAAACTAGGTTCGGCCGCTTTTCAATCACAATATTTAGTACGCGATCTGCAAGGTGGCATCATCACCGGAGCCATGGCCATTCCTCTGTCGGCTGGCATCGCGATGATGTCACATTATCCGATCAAAGTTGCATTAGCCACGGTAGTTTTTGCTTGTTTCATTGGTTGGATCAATGCTTGGATTAAACCAGGAAATTATATTGGTGCACCAGGAGTTGCTGCAGGTCTGGCCCCTGTTCTAGCCATGGGCGTTGCAAGCTTTGGCATGGAAAATATGGCTTTTGCTATTTTCTTGACCGCCTTCATTCAAGCAATTATTTGGAAATATAATCTACAAAAATATATTTTAGTAGCCGTTCCAAGCTATATGATTGAAGGTCTACTAGCGGGTGTAGGCTTAAAAATCGCACTCAACTTTTTCGCCATGACCTATGAATTACCTAAGGATTCCGTATCTGTTGAATTCTGGAATCTTGCTCGTATTCAAATGGTAATGATATCGCTCGGAGGATTTGCGCTATTTTTATATTTGTTTAGTAAATATCAGGCAAAACAACCAGCCGTACCTTATTTTGCATTAATTATAGCGGGCGTAGTCATTGCGCAATTCTTCCCGATGCCTATGTTATACGTGGAAGATGTTCCACTCTCATTGGCATTGCCTATTCCTCATCTCGAAGATGCATTTACTTGGCTTCATGTCATCGGTTTCGCGCTAATGCTGGCGATCATCGATGTCATAGAACAGGTTATGAGTAATGCCGCGATTGAAAAAATCGATCCATTGAAACGCAAGTGCGACACGAATAACAGTTTGCTTGCTATTTGGATCTCCAATATGGGAGCAAGTTTCTTTGGCGGCATGACTAATTTGGATGGCTTAGCAAAAAGTACTACCAATAAATTAGCAGGCGCTTACACTAAGTTTTCCGTGTTAGTTATTGGTCTTGTTATTCTATTTTTTGTATTAAATACACAATATTTAGAATATCTTCCTAAGTTCTCTTTAGCTATCATCATGATTTTTACCGGCTGGAAAATGATTGCTGGATTATTGCATGTTGCTCACGAAGGTCAATATGCGTTGATGCTAGCGGTATTTTGTGCGCTAGCTGTATATAAATTGGGGATTTTTGAAGGACTGTTACTGGCAATGATTTTGCATGGCCTAGTTAATTATGTCGTATTTCGACATACTGAAAACATGAAAACTTGGCAAATTATAAAAAAATACTTCGAACGTTTTTCTAGTGGCGGAGGAGTCGATTAAAGACACTCCCAAAGCTTGTTTATCGCAATATCTCTCGGCAAGAGATTGTAAAATTTACAATCTCTTGCTTTCATTTACTCACCCCCGCTCATAACACGCCGCGACACAATTACGGTTCAGCTTCCTCTGAGTGAAGCAATACAGATCGACTTCGTATCCTAATACCTCATTCCCTTAACGCACTTCTTTGCCGGACCAATTTATATCTTACTCATTTCTCGTATCATCTAGTTTTTTTAGTTACTTGATTAAAAAGACTATCCCACATACTCATGATATTGTTAAAGGAGTATCGCTCTCTCACTTCCTTGGCATCTTCTTCCATTTGTTCGCGGAGCATATCGTTGGCCATTAACTGGTCTAATGCAGAAGCTAATGCAGGAATATCTCCCACTGGATTTACTAACAATCCATTTACGCCATCGCGAATGATATCTCTTGGACCTGTTTTACAATCATAACTTACCACTGCACACCCGTGAGCCATCGATTCAACAAGCGCATTAGGAAATCCTTCTGTCATTGAACTCATCACATACAAATTTGCACGGGCATACCATTCGCTCATATTACCTGCATTACCTGGCAAATATACGCGGTCTGTTAGTCCCAGATCTCTTATTTGAGATTCCAAAACCTTACGAAGAGGTCCTTCCCCTAAAATAATTAAATCCCAGTCCGAATGCTTTTCTGCCAGAGTAGCAAATGCGCCTATGCAGCGATCAAACCCCTTGACTTCCACTAAACGACCCGCCGACAGAAGCAGCTTGCGATCATCTGCTATGCTATTGTTAAGCGCTAGTTTTGGTTCCGAATCACGAAGTGGATATGAAACCGGATTGGGAATCACAATGCTTTTAATTTTCGGAAAATTACTATTGGCCCATTGCAACCCTATGCCAGTTTGCATAACGAGTGAATGGGCCAATGGATAAGTGAGCTTTCGTAAATATTCATATACGCGACTCACTGGTTGTAATGGAGGATAATTTCGTTCACAAATGATTAAAGAATATCCACTCCATACAGAAGCAATAAGAGCTGCTACATTTACGTTGGTCAAGAACGATATCATAACGTCAGGTTGTGTAGTCTTTATCAAATGACGCAATGCTAAGAGGCGCTTAATTTGATGAAACGGATTATTTTTTTGACCTTTATCTGTCAGATCAGCAAGATAAATTAAATTAGTTTTATTAGATAACTGATAGAAGCAGTCACCTCGTTTAGAATAGGTCACGACCAACGTAACCTTGTGTCCTTGCTCAGCCCATGCATTTGTGAGATTTGCCGCTACTCGTTCTGCCCCCCCCTTATTCATTGAACTAACAAAAAACAATATTTTCTTAAACATAATCATGCACGCCAATTTTTGTAACTATAATTAAGAAATACTTATCATCTATTTGAATTCATTTTACTATGAATGATATTTCGCTCTTTTGCTAAAAAGCATGCCAAAACCATAGAGGATACAGCTTCGCCAAGTAAGTTATGATTTAAGAAACCAAATATACAAAAATAAGCCGCAATTAACATGAGTGTAATAGCTATTTCAGCTTCTTGACGAGATAGCGCACGACGATACAACGAAACACCTTTATACAATATCATCCCTATAAAGATAAGATACATCAAACCTCCCAAAATACCTTGTTCAAACATAATATGTAGATACATATTATGAGGATTCATCCGAAAACCCCATTCGTTAGAAAATTCATTAAATTTTCCAAATCCGTATCCTGTCAAAGGCCTCTCGGTAAATTTTTGCCATCCTAATTCAGCGAGGTAAGCTCTTTCAATTGAGCTATGATCGCTAACTGCTGATGTCGATGGATCAAAAAAGTTTAGTCTCATCATTACATTATCAGTTTTAATTTCAGAAGATTGAATCCCTATAGAAAACAAAACAGAAACAACAAAAATTGCAATAGGAGCAATAAATACCATGACCAGAACCGTTTTTCGATCTAAAAAACCTCGCCATACCCATATTGCTAGTACAAACATCGCGAATAATATAGACGAACGAGATAAAGTAGGGAACACGCCTATAGACATCACTAATACTAAAAGAATACGCCAGCGCGCCTCAATAAATGGCATTATTGCCATACAAATCAGCACCAACGATGTTCCAGCAAAATTAGCATTCATAAAAAATCCCGCTGCGCGACCCGGGTTCGATTTGACATGATCTGCGGGGAGAAATGTGTACGGAAAGAGAAAATCTATCCAGAAACATACCACTATAAATACTGCACAACCAAACCATATTTTTGCTATTAGCCGATAGTCAACGCCTACTGCCAATACAAAATAGGTCGCAAATAGCACTAACATGAGAAGTCGTGCCCGTAAGAAGGTGTCTTCTCCTGGAATATGCCCAGAATCGATTAGAACCAACCAGAGAAGGCCGCTCAATAGGTATACCAAAAGCCAATAAAATATCGATTCAGTAAGTAGAAGACCAAGTGCTCGTGGTCGCAGAAAAATAAATAGTAAAGCAAATACGCAAGTTGCAGCGTAATAAACAAAGGGTTGTGGACCACCCAACGTTAAATGGTAACCGGGCCAGTTTGTAAAAAACAATATTGCCAGAGCTATTAAGCAGACATTTGACAGCCAATGTGTACTATGACTTTCTTTATTAAATTCCATGAAGAATCTTGAAGTTTATTATTTTAATTATTCAAGCCTAAGTCTATATCAAAAATGCTTTAATATTTTTCAAGCTTTAGCGCGATTTTATTCTATTGATTCAGAATACATATTTAAACTTTGTATATCAAGTAAATTGTTTCATACGAAGCGTTGCAAAAAATAAACAAATCGTCGACCATACGTACATTATACAAGTCGATAAAGCAATACCAGGCACCCCCATTATGTCAGGAAATACAAAATTTCCAATTAGCTTAACAATAACATTGGTAATTGCAAAAAATGCGATCACATTATATTGCCTATGACTTGCTAATAATTGCACTAATACTAGTCCAGAATAATAAAAGGGTACTTGGAGAAGCGCTATACGAAATATTTCTGAAACATTTTGAGTATCGGTAGCGCTAAATTCGCCTCTCTCGAAGACAATACTTATAATAGAGGTGGACAAATACCAGGAAACAATTAATACAACGATCCCAAGCAAAAACATTACACCACTCCACTGGTAAGCTGTTTTCCTTAAATTCTTTTCCTCCTTTGCGTGCATATCTGAAAAAACGGGCAAAATTGCCCGGCTAATTGCTAATGCTCCAAGACTTAATAAAAGAGTGATAATTCGATTTGAGTAATTTAGCGTAGAAATTGCCCCTGCTCCAAGATGAGATGCCGTAAAATTATCAATGATAGTCGATAAACTCATTAACGCTTGGCTGATAGCAAGTATCCCTATAGCTTTCAAAAAATCTCCCCATACGGGGGATTGAAAATTAAATTTTGGTAACTGCAACAAACCCTGCCTTTTGAGCACCGTCGATAACGCTATCAAATGAAAAACAAAGCCGACTACAGTTCCTAACGTTAATGGTTCAGCAATCCACGTTATCGGTAACAATAATATTAGCAGAATGACTAATGCTGGAATTCCTTCAAACAGGGTATTGCGATGATGCTCATATGCTAACATCCAAGCAGAAAAAAGACTGATGACGATACCTATGATTGCAATTGGTGCGAGACCGGTTGCAAAATCGGTAGCATGATCAAGTGTTCCTGTAGATAAACCCACCCAACCCATTTTTAAGAGAAAGGGTAGCAAGAAATAGTAAGAAACACTGACAATCGTTCCGACAATCAGTGAAAACCCAAAAACTTCATTCCTAAATTGTTGAATTTCTTGTGGAGAGTTAACTCTTAAGCGTGCAACTAATGGCACCAAAGCAACGGTCAGGATACTAAACCAAACAACAATAGGCCAATTAAGGAGGTAAAATACTAAAACGTAAGCATCAACAGTTTCACTAACGCCGTATTTCCATGCAATTACCATCTCTTTTGCTGCAACGGCAAGCTTCCCCACTAAAACAAAAAAGCTAACTAATAAAAAACTCTTAGCAATTCGCCAATTATATGAATTAGGATTTTTCATACGTTAATTATGGCAATTGAGATAACTTCCAATCATTGCAATCAATGCAATGGTTTTCGGTTTATGAAAAGAAGTAAGATTTTTTTTCTTAAAAAAATAAAACATTATTTATTCTTCGAAACCTTTGCAAAAAAATACGCGTTTCAAAAGAGAATCGCGAATTCTTTCTTTTTATCCTCAATAAGAACGATTTCTCAGTTGTATTCTAAAAAATTAATGATGAAATGATCACTGAATCAGCAAATACAGCAAATACAGCAAGATTTGACATACGCGCAAGCACCTAACTGGCGAAGACTCTTACACCAACTATATAGCAATCTCTGTACTCAAACGATTGCGCTGTATTAGCCGTTGCATCAGCAGTTCTTTCATAGACACCACCTATACTCAACATTTTCAGGATGTTATGCTGCTCCGAGACTTATTGATATCGACACTTGATCAATCAGATCGATCAATTTGATCGCAGAAAACCTCCTTTGCTAGTAAAGTGAGGGCATTTAATTCTTAATAAACCATGTTAATTAACCCAACATGTAGTTCATGAATTTATCATGTCATCATGTAACGTCTGCGACCGATTTTAATCGTACAGCGTTTTATATTGTTGGCGGAAGTAAATTTTATTACGTTGTTTGCACATAACTTCGGTACCATTCTATCCATTTCCTTATACCGACTACAAGTTCAGTTTTTGGCTCGAAATCAATATCACGTTTGAGATCATCTACATCGGCATAAGTCGCAACAACATCGCCGGGTTGCATTGGTAGTAAATTTTTCTTGGCTTGCTGTCCTAATGCATCTTCAATTATTTTAATAAAATTAATCAACTCAACAGGTTGGTGATTGCCAATATTATAAACGCGATAAGGAGCATAACTGGAACCAGGACTCGGTGCATCGGTTTTGAAATGTTGATTTGGAGCAGCGACACGATCCAGAACACGGATAGTACCTTCAACAATGTCGTCTATATAAGTAAAATCACGTCGCATTTTACCGTGATTAAATACATCAATAGTCCGGTTTTCTAAAATTGCGCTAGTAAATAACCAAGGAGACATATCGGGCCGCCCCCAAGGTCCGTAGACTGTAAAATAACGCAAACCTGTCGTGGGTAGCCCGTAAAGATGACTGTATGTGTGCGCCATCAATTCATTGGCTTTCTTAGTAGCAGCATACAAACTCACCGGATGATCAACATTATCTTCCACGGAAAAAGGCATGCGGGTATTCGCACCATAAACACTCGAGGAACTCGCATAGACTAAATGCTCTACGTCATTATTGCGACAGCCTTCAAGAATATTGCCAAAACCGACAAGATTGGTTTGAATATATACCTGTGGGTTTTTTAAAGAATATCGAACGCCCGCCTGAGCAGCAAGATTAACAACACGTACAGGTTTTTCTTTAGCAAACAAATCTTCAATTGTTTGTCGATCAGCAATATTGCCTTCAATCAATTTAAAATTAGGGAAGGTCGTAAGTTGGGCCAGTCGAGCGCGCTTCAAGCGAGGATCATAATAATCATTAAAATTATCGATACCGATCACTTCATCTTCACGTTTAAGCAAAGCTTGCGCAACATGCATACCGATAAAACCAGCAACCCCAGTTACAAGAATTTTCATGATGCGTGATTTCTTCCGATCGAATAATAAGTAAAACCACGACGCTTCATAGCATCTAAGTTAAACAAATTGCGGCCATCAAAAATCACTGGATTCTTAAGCTCTGTTTTAATGAGATCAAAATCTGGTACACGGAACTGTTGCCACTCGGTAACGATAATCAAGCCATCGGCATTCCTCAACGCTTGCTCTTTTGTACCCATTAAAACTAAATCATCTCGTTGACCATAAATGTGCTGACATTCTTTCATTGCCACCGGATCAAATGCTTGCACCTTAACACCTGCTTGCCAAAGCGCTTCGATCAATGCACGACTCGGTGCTTCTCGCATATCATCAGTATTGGGTTTAAAACTAAGACCCCATAACGCCATAGTCTTGCCAGCAAGCGCTGCAGCATCACCAAAATGATGCTTGATTTTTTCAAATAGTCTGTTTTTCTGACGAAAATTAACGCTTTCGGTTGCTTTGAGCAACTCAGCGTCATAACCAACCTGCTGTGCAGCTCTTTGTAAGGCTTGTACATCTTTTGGGAAACAACTTCCCCCATAACCGCATCCAGGATAAATAAAATGATATCCAATGCGTGGATCTGCTCCCATTCCATTCCGAACTTGTTCGATATCAGCACCTAAAATTTCTGCAATATTAGCCAGTTCATTCATGAAGCTAATTTTTGTTGCCAACATTGCGTTGGCCGCGTATTTAGTTAGTTCAGCACTTTCTACGTCCATGAATATGGTACGTTCATGATTGCGATTGAAGGGTTCATACAACTCTATCATGCGTTCTTTAGCTTCTAATGATTTAGTACCTATTATGATTCGGTCAGGTTTCATAAAATCGCCGACCGCAGCCCCTTCTTTCAAAAATTCTGGATTAGAAACGACGTCAAAAGCAATCTTTTTTTCACGTTCGTTCAGAGTTTTCTCGATTTGTGCTTGCACTTTCTTTGCAGAGCCTACTGGAACTGTAGATTTATTGACGACAACTTTATAGGTTTGCATGTTCTTAGCGATAGTTTCAGCTACTTTTAGAACATGTTGCAAATCAGCCGATCCATCTTCACTTGGCGGAGTACCTACTGCGATAATTTGAATTTCACCATGCTCGATTGCTTGGGCGGCATCCGTAGTGAAATGCAGACGACCTTCACTGACGTTGCGTTCAACGATATTTTCAAGTCCTGGTTCCCAAATAGGCAAAACACCTTTCTTCAGGTTGTCTATCTTATTCTGATCAACATCAATACAAAAAACATTGTGACCAACTTCTGCTAAACAACTTCCTGTGACCAATCCGACATAACCGGTACCAAATATACTAACTTTCATTGTGCACTCATTTTATTTGTTTTTAAATTAAACCTTTATTCAAACTTTGGTGATGTATTGGTATGAATCACTAAATTTAAGATTTCTACCATTCAGGAATTAAAGATAACCAACAAGCCAGATAAGCCTAAAGCTCACCGGGAAAGTGATATTTTAATGAACTTAGTTTTGGTATTCTCTACATACTAGAGAAGATTAGATAGTTGCCAACAAACATCGTTAAAGTAAAAAAACTCTTTAAGTCTGGAAATATAAAACTGAAATTGTATTTAAATAATGGGGGAAGTATTTCATAAAACATGAATTAAATCAAATCAGGGTCCCCAAAAAATCAAAGCAACTTACTATTTTGAAAAAGAAAGAATACTTTCTAAGGCTTTTTGATGATTCCATTTTCCATGAAATAGATGCCCTTTTTTTTCAGGGCTACGATCGCTGGTCCAAGTTAAATAATTTCCATCAGGGGTAAATACTGGCAGCCCATCAAATCCATCTTTATCTGTTACTCGAATGGGATCTTTATTTCCATCAACGTCAACAATATATAGCTCGAAATTGCGATGGCCATGCAAATTGGTAGTAAAAATAATATATTTGCCAGATGGATGATAAAAAGGCGCCCACGACATCATATTCAGCCGAGTAATTTGCTTTTGATCAGTCCCATCAATATTCATGGTAAAAATTTCAGCTTCACGACCATTTTCAGAAAATCTGCGCCACACTATTCGCTTTCCATCTGGACTAAAAAACGGACCACCATCATATGTTTTCGTATGAGTGAGTTGTTTTACATTTGAACCATCAGCATCCATGATATAGATATCTATAAATGCTGAAGGATTTGCTGCCAATAATGCTGCATCTTCATCCGATAATTTATCTGAATAAGCGCGTCGATTAGAGGCGAATGCAATTTTTTTACCATCAGGAGACCACGATCCCTCTGCATCATAACCAATTGCATTTGTTATGTTTTTAATATTTTTTCCATTAAAATCAGTTTCGTAAATTTCATAATATTCATCGTAGTCCCAAGCATACGATTGACGTTCCCCAGATTTCCTTCTTTCGATTTCAGCGATCATCTTGCTTTTGGCTGCAGAATCTTCATGCGTGGATGAAAACAGAACTTTATCTTGCGACGGATGAATCCATGCACAGGTTGTTTTTCCCGCGCCAGGCGAAACCTGCGTTGTGTCTCCGCTCGCAATATTTTTTAGGTAGATTTGATAAAAGGGATTGTCATCCGAAACCTCTGCTTGATAGATCATCCATTTCATATCCTCTCGATAATAGGCTTCCCCAACTCTTTTCTCTTTGCTGGAAAGTTGGTGTTCTTCCGTGATGAAATCCAACGCATAAGCTTCGAATAACATCAGCATGAGAGTCGCAAAAATACAGTAATGGCGTATTTGAATAGTAAAAAAAATCTTTCTAGAATTAGTCATAAATATGATTTTTAGGGTACAAAATAAACGAAATTTAAAGACATCGACAGATAGGAAGTATATACATGTGCGATGAAATATGGCTAGTGATCTAATCAAATAAAACTGCACATAACAGTTAAGCGATTTTTTCGATATTCCTGATTTCACCTCATATTGATTCGGGCTTTTGTATCCCGGGCATGAAGCAGTCGATGACTGTTATAAAACATGGAGATATACCGCAGTATATTTTGCTGCGCCGCATAGCAAATTTCATAATTCCGCCACTGTACTTGTTCTCGCTTAAGATCGCTAAAGAAGCTTTCTACTTCAACGCTATCCAAACAATTATCGGTGAGGATTACTCTCCCCATAAGGTCTTATCTTTACAAAAACCTTCAGCATTTTGCTTGCTGGCATATTGTGACCCGAGATCCGAATGTACAATCAATCTATATTGTGCCTAGCGCTGCCAGATACAGTCAATCATCTTCCTGAGTCCAAATGTGGGTTATGTCACCAACATAGACTTGATTAGAGGCCGCAATATCAAATTGTCGATTCAACTTGTTCTCGAACACCACTTGTTTGTGATTGCTGTTGGTCGCCAACTTGTATTTCTTCGGATGATTGACTTACACACCGCTCGTCTCAGCAGGCTTTGAGCTTTCCTGCAACCAACCAGGATAACTCAGCGCATTTAGCTCTTTTCCGATTCTGCAGCTACTATAGATATAATAGCGGGACTCGCTATATTCCGAATCGTTTCAAATGTTTCTTTCTGATACACAATTATCACTGCTCCAAACGTAATCTATTTTTATAATCCTAAGTCGCCTTGGTAAAGAGCAATCAATGGAAACACTAATAAATTGCTTAAACAGTATCTGCCCAAAAAAACGAATATCGACTTATGTTCAGAAGCAACTCGATTTGATTGCAAAAGAACTAAATGAGCGCCAAAAAAACATTGAATTTTCTATCACCTACAGAGAAAATCTGAATGGTGTTGCAATGACTGGTTGAGTCTAATACCCTTTTTCTATCTCTTTCTATATAAATGCAACAGATACAATAATTAAATGCATCAGTTTTTCTTTGCTCATCTGAATTATTTATAACGTATTCAATGGAAATAACTCAATATTTTCTGAATGACAAAGTAAAGAAATACTTGTGGCCATGCTTGATAGGGTTACTGGGTGTTTTTTTATATGTGGTAACTCCTTTCTTTGCATTCGAAGAAAAATTTGGCTTGAATTGGCTGTTTCAAATGCGCGGTTTAATACCTGCGCCTAATAATGTTGCGATTGTCGCGATTGATAAACCTTCTGTGGAAAAGCTGGACATACCCATTTCGTCTAAAGAGTGGCCCAGAAATGTGTCAAAGTGGCCTCGAAGTTTGCATGCACAATTAATTCAGCGTCTTTCGAAGGAAGGTGCAAGTCTTATCGTTTTCGATCTTGTTTTTGATACCGCAAGCCAGCAATTTGAAAATGATGAAAAATTTGCTGCAGCCATGCAGGAATTCGGCAGTGTGATATTAATTCAGCGACTTGATCGAAATCAATGTGAGAATTCTTTGGATACTCTTCAGCAAACAGATTTCTCTATCGTTGAAGAATGCACCGGTATGCTTCTCAATCAGTTTACTGCCACCGCAAAAGCAGCAGTTCCATTTCCGTTAGCTCGAGCAGAACAAATTAAGGATTATTGGTTATTTAAAGAAAGTTTTGGTGATGGCCCAACAGCGCCGGTAGTTTTATTACAAGCGCTAGCATTACCGCTTTTCAATGAATTTTCTAAAATAATGTTAGCGGTCGATCCAACCACTACAGCAAAACTACCTACAAACGTAAATACAATGGATTTGCATGATTTAGTGTTGGATTTGCGTAATATTTTTCTTACCGACAAACAACTGGCTCTAAAAATGCAGCATCGATTGTCTCAGAATTTATCTTTAAATTTAGAGCAGAAACAATTGATTGCATCATTATTGAATATTTATTCTGGGGAGAAAAAACGATATTTAAATTTTTATGGCCCGCCTCGAAGCATTCAAACTATTCCTTACTATCAAGCGCTGATTGACAATACAGAATCAAACACTTTCAAGAATAAAATTGTTTTTGTCGGCTTTTCGGCAGCAACACAGAGTGAACAGGATATTGGCAGAGACGATTACCACACCGTATTCTCAAACGACAGTGGCCTTAACATTAGTGGCGTGGAGCTCATTGCGACAGCCTTTGCCAATCTATATGAAAACAAACCTATTCGTATATTTCCGTATTCGGCAAACTGGACTATTTTGTTTGTCTTTGGTTTTCTAATTACCACTGTCTTTTCCCTTCCGCAGACTCGATTATCCTTGAAGAATATTGCGGGATTAAGTTTCGTGGTACTTCTGGCTTATTTAGTGAGTGCTTATTATTTTTTTTCCAAGCTAGCAGTCTGGTTGCCTATCTTCATTCCGATATTGCAAACTATTTCTGCTTTTATCGTGGCACAAACACTAAAACATCATGAAGTGACCTTACAGGCCAAACAGTTGGAGGATCAAGTAACCAATTTAAGAAAATTTTTTGGTTCGACTTTTCCCAACGACTCTTTAGAAAAGATTATTGGAAGTGAACAAAATGAGCAGGGTATTTATGGTTGTTGTTTGAATACAGATATTCAAGGTTTTTGTGCATTAGCCGAGCCTATGGAGCCGAGAATTTTAGGGCAATTATTGGAAAAGTATCGTGATGTTCTTAAAAAACCTATTCGTGAGCACGATGGATACATCATGGATATGATTGCCGATTCAATGCTGGCTGTGTGGATCTCCAATCCTGATGATGCATTAGCGCGAAAAAAAACATGTCAAGCATCTCTTGAGATAGCAATGGCTGTAGAACAATTTAATCAACAACGTTCAGAAGGAATGCCTCCGTTTCCGACCAGGTTAGGACTACATTTTGGTGAAATGTCTTTGAAAAGAGAACAAGGCTGCTATCGAGTGACCGGAGACGTAGTGAATGCAACCAATCGCATTCAAAATATGAATAAAAATTTTAAAACGCGCATCTTGTTATCTACTGAAATGAATGTTGGTTTAGAAGATTTTCTCTTTCGACCTTTAGGCACATGTCAATTACGAGGAAAAGTGAAGCCGGTAAATTTATTCGAATTGATTAATCACAAAAATTCGGCGACTGAAGATCAAGTATGGTTATGTGAGATTTTTAATGAAGCCTTTACACATTATCAATCCCATAATTGGAGCAATGCGCAAAAGTATTTTTTAGAAATCCTAAAGGCTTTTCCAGATGATGGTCCTGCCTATTATTTTGTCAAAATCTGTCAAGACCAATCATGACATTATATTTCTGCACCCACTATGATCATGACCTCACTGGCTTGTAAATGCAACAACTTGGCGATATCCTCGTAGTCATCCGGTAGTGCGGCATCATCCCATCCGTTGGCCGAGTGCCTAGCTAAATTGACTGCCAAGATCACATTGCGTACTCTTTGCTGCGTTTTATTTTTGTCATCCGTCAAGGCTATGAGTAACTCCGGTAATCTCCACTTTATTGCCAGCTCTACTTGCAATTGATTCAGCGTAAACCCTAAAACATTTTGTTGTGCTACAACACTGCGCAATGTTTTATCGTTCATCTGAGAAGTTTTTATTTGCAGCATTTCTTTGGGTGAAAAGCACCACATCAGCATTTCAGCAATATCATGCAGCAACGTAGCGGTACGGATTTCTTCATAATGCAGATCGTGCAAGCGAACAGCCCAATCAAAGGCATAACCAGCAGCCATGTTGGCTCGATGTGCCGTTTTAAGCAAATGAACCAACGCAGCCATATTGCCACTTTGATTTAAAATCTCTTCTACTAATGGTTCCGGGGCTACTTTCTCTAATGTCGTTTCTAATCCAATCATTAAAGCAATCTGCTCAATTTCTATCACGTCATGTTTTTGTGCAAGTTGTTTGTGTGATTGCAAATAGCGCAACAGTTTTACTGTCATTAACGGATCGTTTTTAACGATTTGAGCGAAGCTACGCGCATTCATATGCTGCGCATCGTGCTGTAATTTCGAAATATTTCGTGCAGTTTGCTTCAACACAGGAATCTCGGCGGCGGTAAGAAAATCAACCCATTCCGACAATTTTCTTGGTTTATCTAGTGGCATGCTGAACTCCTGATATTGAATATTCTATAAATTCCTACGACATTCCTTAATCAATATTGAGGAAACAATGGTTTATGACGATTTAATTAGATAATTTTCCATTCAACATTTCTAAAACCGCCCCAATCCGAGAGTATCGAATTTGGGTGATACCACCGTTTTTAACCTTGATTAGATAGAGATTTTTTGGAGGAATATTAAGGCTAATAGCGATGATCGTGCGAATGACGCCGGCATGTGTCACGATAAGAACGCGTTCATTGCGATAACGTTCAACGATTTCGCTAAAAGCGAGGCTTACTCGCTGAATAAAATCATCTAGAGGTTCTGAGTCTTTAGGACGCTGATTTACTGGGTCGCTAATAAAGGCGCTATATTCTGCCTCACGGTCAATTTTTATGGCGTCATGATCCAGTCCTTCCCATGCACCAAAGCCAACCTCTTTGAAGCGCGATTCCACCATTACCTCAATTCCATAACGGTCACCCAGCGCATCAGCAAACGACTTACAGCGTTGCAGTGGTGAGGTAACAATGCGGTCCCACTCATTGAACGACCCAACGGCATTCCACATTTGTGACCAACCGTTTTCAGAAAGAGGATCATCAATCGCATGGCCGCGATAACGATTCCCACCCGTCGGCTCTCCATGACGAATCAAATCTATCATGGTTTTTGGCATATCAATTCCAATAAGCGATTAAAAAATCAGGCTAGTCTTGCGATACTAGAAAATTATCCAATTTAACGGCTGACTTAACCGCCTTACTGGATACTACTCGAGCGATCTTCACGTATTCAGCATACTCTAACGCATCTTCCTCATGAATCTGCGCCTTCATCACAAAATTTGCATGATGACTTGCTTCTTTTTTCATTCCCTCGTCATATAACAAGTCTGCATAAAAAGCACGAGTAATTATATCTTGAGGAAATAACTCATGAGCGCGTTTGAGATGTATTAACGCTTTCTTGTTGCTACCGAAGCTAATAGGAGAACCCGGTAAAAGGTGATAGATACGGCCTAATGCTCGGTGTGCGCCAGCATTTTCATAAGACTCATCCAACGCGATCACCTTTAGCAGTAATTCTTCCATGGGGCGAATCAAACGCAAAGCACTTAATATGCCTGTATCCTCAGCTAATTTCCCCATTGCAGCCGCCTTCCAAAAAAGGCCACGAACATCATTACTATCAAGCTCAAGTGCTCGATCGGCAATAGCAATAGCGTTTTGAAATAACTCGATGCGCCGCTTTTTATTTACTTCAAGTTGAGCTCGCATGTATTCTAATCGTGATAGCTCGGCGATTGCTGCCGATTCACTGGAGTTTTTCGTCAACTCTCGCAGCCATTGAATCGTTTCGAGTAGTAAAGGGGTATCAACCGCATAACGCCATGCAGCCAATTCAATTTTTTGCTTGTTTTCAGGCGTCAATACGCTATTTGAAAAGGATATATTTTGAGCTGACGCCGGCAAAGTTAATAGCAAAAAAATAATTACCGAAACATAGCAATATGTTCTTAATTTAGCTTTCATAACCTCAATAGAAAATGTGCGAATCAGTAAATTGTTGTCTATTCTATGATTAATTTGAATAGCTATTCTACGATAATTAACTATTATGTCGAGATGTTTTCTTGAGCAGAGGATGGATTAATGAATTTTTGCAGAATATTTCTTAGCTGATCTTGATCAAAAGGCTTGCTGAGATGCTCGTACATTCCGACGTTAATACAACGCTGTTTTACTTCATCAAAAGCATGTGCTGTTAAGGCAACAATAGGCGTTTGCCGAATATTATTCTGCATTTCCCATGCACGGATTCGTTTGGTTGCTTCAAATCCATCCATCACCGGCATATTGCAATCCATTAATATCAAATCAAAAGATTGCGACAAAAATTCCTCCACGGCTTCCGCGCCATTACAGGCCAATGTGACTTCACAATCCAATCGTTTCAGTATTGCTTGACTAATCAATTGATTGACTTCATTGTCTTCCACCAACAGCACGCGAGCAGAATAGTGATTTTTGATCGGTAAAACAGCTGCGGTTTTTGGTTGTGTCGAGTCAACAGAAATTTCTTCTTGATTCACCTTAGACTGAAGCGGTATGCATGCGCAAAACTGAGAACCTTTACCTAATTGACTGGTTACAGAGATTGTGCCGTTCATCAATGAGAGTAAATTGCGTGTAATTAAAAGGCCTAGCCCAGTTCCGCGAATATGTTCGGAAGATTCACCTACTTGAGAAAACTCCTGAAACAGTTTGGCCTGATTTTCAGGTGAAATTCCGATTCCACTGTCACTAACAGTCAGTTTTAACTCAGCGCGATCCATTTGTTGATCAGTTGGCTGGCATTCCACAATCAATCGGACCTCACCATGGTTGGTAAACTTAAAAGCATTGCCAAGTAGGTTAAATAAAATTTGCTTGATCCGATCAGGATCACCGATCAATTTATTGATGCTTGATCCATCCGTATCGACAATGAACTTCAATGCCTTTTCTTTCGCCTTAGGGAGAAAAAGCCACTCTACTTCTTTGATCAGGGTTTGCAGATGAAACGAACGATTGACAATGGTGAGTTTATTGGCTTCTATTCTAGCAAAATCAAGAATGTCATCAATAATATTTAGTAATGTTTCTCCGGAATTTCGAATGACATTGACATAGTTTTTTTGCTCTGTTGTTAAAGACGTTGTCGATAAAATTTCAGTCATGCCCAAAACGCCGTTCATCGGTGTTCGAATTTCATGGCTCATAGTAGCTAGAAAAGCAGATTTTGCTTTATTAGCATGTTCCGCTTGAATACGCGCCTTCTCCAAATCACTCGCTTGCTGTTCTAACAATAATGTTTGATGCTTTGCTGACCAATAGCTGTCGTGTTGATGTTTACCATTAAGAATAAAAAAAACAAAATAAGAACAACCAATCGATATTAAAGCCCAAAAATTCTCCGCAGGAATGATTAAAGCCAAGCTAAACAAGGTCGGCAAATAAATCAATGTCCCAAAAATAATCATCGTCCGGATGCGCGGTGCGATCACGGCTATACCACCAGCGGTAAATCCGATTGTCGCTACAATTGTTAGTAAACTTGAAGCATCGCTTACTTGATTTGCTAATTTCATTACTAAAGAAGAAAAAAATGCCCAACTGATTGCAGTTAAGACATAAATTATAGAAATAGCTTTTGCAACCAAGAAGTGATCGAGCTTATGTGAGACACAACCTCGATCAAAAATAAACAATCGTGCTAGCGTTAGCGCACAAAAAAATAGCACCACAAAAATAATCCCAGGGTGCGTATGCAATGAAGGCGATATGGCCGCCACTATGGTGGCGCACAGAACATAAAAGAAACCACCGAAGCGCATGCCTTGGGCAATATCCTTATTGACATTCTCACGAATTCTATCGAGACTTGCCATTTCGGGATCCGACCACATATCGCTAATATCTTTCCTAAGGTTCTTGCGTTAAACGGATGTATAGCATACCACCACACTATTTTGACTTTATACTACTAATACCCTAAAAAATCTAAGTAAAATAGAATGAGTTTACCCCCTTTTAAATGAAGATAAATACTATGAAAATTTTGTTACCCCTAATTGAAGCAGCTCATCCATGATTAAATGGATTTTTGGCATTGCTGTATTGGCTCTGGTAATCATATCTCCACGTTTCAGGAAATTCGCCCTGATATTCTTATTGATAGCCTCTATCATCGGTGTTGCACTATGGCAATATCAAGAATATGAGAGAAACAAATCAAAAAATAGCATACATCCTTCAGAGTTAGTGCTACAAAACATGGAATTTAAGCCTTTAGATACCGATTATGAGTTTGAAATGTCAGGTCGGATTATTAATAATTCTGAAAAATATACTTTGAAAAGTATCGTATTGACTATTACCACTCAAGAGTGCAGCGATTCTAATCAAGCTGACTGCTTGATTGTTTCCGAACAGCAAGAAAGCCTCTATCTCACAATACCGCCGCATCAAGCGCGGTATTTTAAGAAAGATATTTACCTATATTCTAATCAAAATATCAAAAAGAACCTTGTTTGGGGGCATTCGATTCGCTATGCAGTTTCCGAATGAATACATGATGATTCAATCGTCACAATCCAATCATAATTAAAAATGGAAAAAACTGACCATCATTCTGACCATTGCTGCCATTCCCATCCTATTGGTACAACACAATCCGATCAAGACAATCTGAAGGATCCTGTTTGTTCCATGACGGTTACACCGCAATCCGAACATCAAGCCAGTCACGATGGACAAACTTATTATTTCTGTAGCGCAGGCTGCCAGAAGAAGTTTCAAACGGAGCCAGACAAATACTTGCATCATCGTACGGACAGCAATCGCTTGGATGATATACGTTCGTATGATGAATTCAATGGCGCGCAAGAATATACCTGCCCAATGCACCCTGAAATTTTGCAGGATCATCCAGGAGATTGCCCCAAATGCGGCATGGCATTAGAACCTGTTATGCCCACTTTGGAAGAAGATAACAGCGAACTAGAAGATTTTCAGCGCCGTTTTTGGTGGGGGTTGCCATTCACATTGGCCGTTTTTGTGCTAGCGATGTTTGGCCATCAACTCGCCTGGTTCGATATGCAAACGCAAAGCTGGATTGAGCTCGTGTTTTCCTTACCCGTTGTGTTATGGGCAGGCTGGCCATTTTTTGTGCGGGCATGGCAATCCATTATTCATCGCAGTCCGAATATGTGGACATTAATTGGTTTAGGCACTGGTGCCGCATTTATTTATAGCGTTGTCGCAACGATAGCACCACAAGTTTTTCCATCGTCGTTTGTATCAATGGGACGGGTAGCGGTGTATTTCGAAGCGGCAGTCGTGATTATTTCTTTGACGCTTCTGGGACAATTATTGGAACTTAAAGCGCGCTCGCAAACATCGGCAGCAATAAAATCGTTATTAGGCTTATCTCCCAAAGTAGCAAGAAGAATCAATTCGGATGGTAGCGAAGAAGACATTCCATTAAATCATGTTCATGTTGGCGATTTGTTACGTGTAAGGCCTGGCGAAAAGATCCCGGTCGATGGCGTTGTGACTGAAGGAAATAGTTCGGTTGATGAATCAATGCTGACGGGTGAACCGATGCCAGTGAGCAAAAATGTGGGCGATAAACTGATCGGTGCCACATTAAATACGAACGGTGCGCTAGTGATGCGTTCAGAACGCGTCGGCTCAGAAACAATGTTGTCGCAAATTGTACTGATGGTTTCGCAAGCACAACGCTCAAAAGCACCAATGCAACGCATGGCTGATGTGATTGCAGGGAAGTTCGTTCTGTTGGTTGTTACCGCTGCCATTATCACTTTTTTCGTTTGGGGATTATATGGTCCAGAACCCAGTTGGGTATTCGGACTCATCAATGCTGTCGCGGTATTGATTATCGCATGTCCCTGCGCGCTTGGCTTGGCGACGCCAATGTCGATTATGGTCGCAACGGGTCGTGGCGCAACACAAGGCGTTTTGTTCAAAGATGCTGGCGCAATCGAAAAAATGCGCGATGTAAACACTTTGATTGTCGATAAAACCGGTACCCTAACGGAAGGACATCCTGTTTTTGAAAAAACGGTTGCAGCGGAAGGCTTTGATGCACAAGAGGTGCTTCGTTTGGCCGCCAGCCTCGATCAAGGCAGTGAACATCCGTTAGCGCATGCGATCGTTAACGCTGCACGTAATCAACAATTGATTTTGGATAAACCGGAAGAATTCGAATCTGCGACGGGAATTGGCGTGCGTGGCAAGGTGACCGGAAAACGGTTGGTTTTAGGAAATACAGCCATCCTGCAGCAAGATGGAATAGATGTCAGCTCACTGACGGATACTGCCGAACAACTTCGCGCTGAAGGTGCTAGCGTTATGTTCTTGGCAGTTGATGGAAATTTAGCCGGATTGCTGGCCGTATCTGATCCGATCAAAGAAAGCACCGCCGATGCGTTAACTTCACTCAAACAATCCGGATTACAGATCATCATGGCGACTGGCGATGGAGTAACCACGGCCAAAGCGGTAGCAAAGCGTCTTGGTATTGAAGAAGTGCATGGCGAAGTAAAACCTGAAGACAAACTGAAGCTAGTTGATCAATTACAAAAACAGGGACGCATTGTCGCGATGGCTGGCGACGGTATCAACGACGCACCAGCGCTGGCCAAAGCTGATATTGGCATTGCCATGGGAACAGGTACTGACGTTGCGATGAATAGCGCACAAATCACGTTGGTTAAAGGGGATTTGCGTGGTATTTCTATCGCACGAAAATTATCAATCGCAACCGTTCACAATATGAAACAAAATTTGTGGTTCGCATTATTTTACAACGGCCTAGGTGTACCTATCGCCGCGGGACTGTTGTATCCAGTAACAGGGTGGCTGCTTTCTCCTATGATTGCCGCACTAGCCATGAGCTTCAGTTCTGTTTCGGTGATAGGGAATGCACTGCGCTTGAAAATTAAATAATGTTTTTTACAAAGTTATACTGAATAAGCAATTTGCGTAATTTCGTAAAGGTTTCTTGCTTTTTTTCTTCACAAAAAGATATGATATAACATATCTTAATGTATCTTTTAATTTCTACCACATTCAGTCTTTCCTCCTTAGAGCAAGGGCCGATGAAAGTTTGCGATTTGAAGAGCACATTTGATACCTCGTTGCTCGAGAGGCGCTATTTTATGAAATACACCCTCAACAAAAACAATACATTACTAATTGAAAAAAGATTTTTGTGAAAGTCTTGATTAGTTTTTCATGAGAAATACTTTTGGTATGAGAATCCTTTCATTACTGGGATATTCAATTTTATCAACGACTATCCTGGCAATAACTTTTGTTGAAGCGTCCGAGAATATCCTTAAAAATCCAGATTCAAACTCCTCTAATACCGAACTCAATCAGAGGGCGCCCACTCAGCTTAATCCAATTATTATCATTGGTGATACGCCGTCTTTACCATTAACTGATACCAAATCGTCTGTGTTAAAAGGAAGAGAGTTGCGTCTGCAACAAAGCGATACATTAGGTCAAACACTTGAAAAGGAATTAGGTGTCAGTAATGCTTCTTTCGGGCCAGGAGCCGGCATGCCCGTAATTCGCGGCTTGACTGGATCAAGAATACGCACTTTACAAAACGGCATCGGCAGTCACGATGCGGCCAGTCTAAGTCCAGATCACGCGGTTGCAATTGATCCGTTGTTTGCGGAACAAATCAAAATCCTTCGTGGTCCAGAAACGATTCGTTACGGAGGTAATGCAATTGGCGGAGTTGTAGATGTAATCGATAATCGCATACCAGATCGAGCGCCTAAAAATCAAATCAGTGGCTCTGCGGAAAGTCGCTACGACACGAACGGTAATGGCACCAATTCTGCCATCAAATTGAATTTAGGAAAAAATTCTCTAGCACTTAGTCTGGGTGGTTTATTCCGTCAACGCGATGATATTCGCATTCCAGGAAAGGCCATCGACGAAAACTTTGCACAACAGCACTATAATTTAAACGGATTTGATAACGTAACCGGAAAGATCCCTAATACCGACTCGCAAGCGACTAGCGGTTTTGCGGGTATATCGTGGCTCGGAGCGCATGCAATGGCAGGTATGTCAATCAGCCACAGCAGTAATAATTATGGCATACCGAAAGGCAATCATGGATCGGACTCTAATCATTTAGGCGCAGCAAATTTAATCCTACCGCTACGTGCTGGATTAGACGATATTTTTGGCCAGCAAGCGCTTTCACCCAATATCCGTTTGAATATGCAACAAACCCGTTATGATTTTAAAACAGAATGGTACGAGCCGGTGCGAGGTATTGAGCGTGTTAGTTTTCGTTATGGCTTAGTTGATTATCAACATCGTGAAATCGAAGGCGGACTTCCCTTTACAAAATTCAAAAATGACGTTGGGGAAGGACGTTTCGAAATCGATCACAAATTACTTCCACAATTTACCGGTACATTAGGGGCACAATGGATCAGCCGCAATTTCTCCGCACTGGGTGTGGAAACATTTGTACCTCAAACCAAACAGCAATCATTAGGGTTATATACCACGCATAAATACACTTGGAATAATTGGGCGTTAAGTGCAGGCTTGCGAGGAGAATTGTCCAGTGTCGACCCTAAAACGAATCAACAGAAATTGAGTGGTAACGCATTACCACCCGTGACATTACCCGATGCGATACATTATCAAGCCATCTCAGCATCTACTGCCGTACAATGGAATCCTTATAAAGATTTTTCTGTATTGCTATCGCTCAACCGCGGTAAGCGCTCACCCGATATTCAAGAATTATTAGCGCTAGGCCCTCATTTGGCAACCCGTAGCTTCGACATTGGCAATGTTCAATTGAAAAACGAAACAGTCAATATGGTCGATCTCAGTTTTACTTGGCAAACCGCATATTTTAGTTCACGCATCAACGGATACTATAATCATACGGATAGTTTTATCTACCAGCGTAATACTGGCTTGGTTTATGAAATCGATAACGAAACGATGCATCAACAATGTACCAGCACATCCGAATGCGTAACCGTTTTTACTTATGATCAACGTGATGCGGTTTTTGTAGGATATGAATCCGAAGTTAAAATGAATCTATACCAAACATCACATGGCGATATTTGGATGACCGCTTTTTCCGACTACGTGCGTGGCAGATTCTCTCAAGGAGATCGCGCTGACGTGCCGCGTATGCCGCCTTTACGTTACGGATTTGAGTTGGGATTTGGTAATAACTTATGGAATACTGGAATACGGTATACCCGAGGAGAAGCGCAAAATCATCCCGGCGATCAAGAACTCAGCACAAAAGGCTTTCATCAACTCACCGCCAATTTGGATTATCAATTGAAAATGGGACGCTGGGGGAATTTGTGGTTATTTGCTAAAGGCTCGAATTTGTTGAACAGCGAAATTCGCAATTCTGTTTCTTTTTTGCGAAGTTTCGCCCCGGAACCTGGAAGAAGCTTTATCTTTGGTATGCGCGCTACTTTTTAACGACTTACCTATAATGAACAGATGTCATTCAGAAGTCATTTTCAGATTAATTTGAAAAAATAACTGAATTCACCTAATCACATCAAATCGCCAGATCAGAGCGCGGCTACTATAAATTTAACGAGAGTGACAACTAATCAACCATCAAAGCGCTGATTGATTTTTCATGGACCTTTTTCTCAATAAATTTCGTCAGGGTTCCAAGTGTTGCAAAAGTTGCGGCGCTAATCTCATCATCTTGAATTGAAATAACGAATTCCTTCTCCAACGCTAGAATAATGGAAACTATTGACACTGAATCCAATTCAGGAATATTTCCTAGCAAATAGGTATCCTTTGTCATTTCAGGATATCGATCGTTCAATGTCAGCGTGTGATTTATAATTTTTTTTATTTTTACATCAAGCATCATTTGACTAACCCGAGAAAAATGGTGTGAAATATATTCATTAATCATATGATTGATTTCACTATGAATCAAAAAAATATTTTTACCGATCTTCCGCCTCTTGAACAGGGTGAATTTTTTGAAACGCTGTTGAAAAACAAAACTATTACAATAGAGCGAATTATTTCAGTCGGTAAAGTATCTGAAGAAACCAATTGGTATGATCAAGAAAACAATGAGTGGGTAATTATTTTGAAAGGTCAAGCAAAGCTATCCTTTGAACATCAGTCAACTATATGTCTTAACGAGGGAGATTATATTAACATTCCTGCTCGTTTAAAACATAAAGTAACCTGGATAGACCCCACCGTCCAAACTATCTGGCTTGCTATTCACTACTAGAAAGGTTTGCGATAGGAGATTATTATTCTTAGTGAAACAATAAAACTCAGCGAGACACTTGTGAGCCATATTTTTGGCGGAATTTTTCAACTCGACCAGCAGTATCCACAATTTTCTGCTTACCCGTATAAAAAGGATGGCATTGTGAACACACCTCAATATGCAAAGGCTTGTTCAGAGTTGAGCGTGTTTTAAATTCACTACCGCAACTGCATGTCACTGTTATTTCGTTATAATCTGGATGGATATTTTCTTTCATACATTTAACCTATAACTTCGCTTTATAACAAAAGCAAATATTAAAAAAACGCCATTATCCTTTAATGTCTTCAAGGGCGCAACTAGGGAAATTGAATTATGCTTGCAATAAAGGTTATTCTAATCCAGAATAAACATGGCCTTATCGTATCAGTACGTGGCCTATTGGGTAATAGTATTTTAAATCATGTTAATTTCACTTTACCTCAAAAGGATAACTACGAAATTTCATCATTTTTTATCCTTACCCCAGTTAATTCGAAAAAGTGAAAATCAGCATTTGTCAATAACAATGCAATATTAAACTTAGGATGAATTAAAATGATTTCAAAAACTTTTGCATTAAGTCAGACACCTCCAACGCATAATAATGTAAAAATTAAACTTAATTTAACTTACTATTTCTTTATTTTTGTTTTATCTTTATTCATTTCTGCTACAGCTTTTGCGGTTGTTATACCCACCAAAATACCTCTAGCCGCAACGAATGATCCACTTTTTGCAAAAGGATATCTCAATGTAATGCACTACGGCATAATAGCAGGTAATAACTCTGGCGCCATACCCGCTGATAATGTTGCGCTGATCAATCAGGCAATTAAGCATGCCTATAACCGAGAAAACGACACCGAATTCGAAGACACTGGCTTGCAAAGTCCTTTACAAGGAAGCCTATCTTTGTATTTTCCAAGTGGGGTATATTGGGTCAACAATACGATAAAGGCGCATACGGCCACTGGGCTAAAAAAACAGACGGCAAGCGATCCGGATATCAATTTCGATGCCCCCAGAAATCACCTGACTATTGTAGGTGCCATTACTAAATCTGCGACTGGTAACTATAATATCTATCCAGTGATTAAATTGGTTGGTAATAATAGGGCTCCCAGCTTTAACGATAGTACTCAGCCTAAACACCTTGTAGAGTTTTTAAATTGGTTTGTGACTGATGATGGTCCGATAGCTACCTGTGTAGTGGAAAATGGTGAACGAGGTAATGAAGGTTATAATCAAATGGTTAAAGGCCTGGAATTGGATTGCAATGGAAATGCAGGCTGCGTAGGTTTATTCTTTAATCAAGCTCAAAACAGTTCCATAGAAAATGTCAGAATTAAACCTGGGCATACGGGTATTAAAGGAAGCGTAGGGCCAGGAGTAATGGCAAATATTGAGATAATAAATGGCCTTAACGGCATTGATACATTATCTTTTTCTGATACTGCTGATAATAAAGTTTTAGCGGCCGGATGTACCGGCAAAGTTGTAGTAAGAGATCAGTCTGGCGCTGTTTTCACAAATCTGAAACTTAATGGACAAACTAACCGCTCGATTTATCATCGAGGTCCTTATCCTCTTATCATTGCAGGATTCGAAATAACTACACCACCTAGCTCTGCTGGTCTTGCCGCAGTTAAGACTTTCCGAGCCAATGAATATAAAGCTGCTAGTGGTATCATTGGTCTTATTGATGGTGTCATCAACTTAGGAAGCGAACCAAGTGTTGCTGCTATTGATAACACTGCCGGAAAAAACATATACGTACGAAATGTTTATGTTACCTCGGGCAACCTCACTGACGGTAAGCTTATAAAGAGCATGAATAACGCCACCATTACAGCCAATGGCAGTACAAAGCGTATCGCAGAGTATAATTACACGCGAGCTAATACAGATAGTGATAATTTTCAATCCTTCAACCTTATCAATTGCCAATCTTCATCTTGCCCAGACAAAAATGAATATGCTACGGTTGTCAGTAACGCATCTCCACACCCAAGTAACTTAGCTTCACGGCACGCTTGGTTGAAGAAACCATTCGTCGATGAATCTGGTGTCTTTGATGTAAGAACTGCAGGAATAGATCCAGGAGTAGAGTTTTCCCCCATTGTTGTTGATCACAATGTATTACAAGGCATTCTTAATAAGAATTCTAAGGTATTTTTACCCAAAGGTATTTATCAACTTACTGGACCAATCACTCTAAGGGCTAATAACACTTTATTTGGGGCTGGCAGAGGATTGACAAGAATCGAAACAGCGCCCAACTTCCCTATTTTGAAGAACCCAAGCGGACAAAATATTGAAACACCAATAATATCCACGGCCGATTCCGCTGAGGCGACGACTTATTTAGGAGAATTAAGTATTGGCGTCAATACTGCACCACTTAATAGAGATTATTTCATTGCTTTGAATTGGAAAGCCGGCGCTAATTCAATGGTGCATATTGGACAAGTCTATCATTTCAATCTTTCTAACACCACTACGACAACCAATAGTCACAGTTTATTGAAGATAACTGGAAATGGAGGAGGAAGATGGTATGCTGCTGGAGCAATAAAAACTTTAAATTCCAAGAACCCAGATTTTCATATTCTAAAAGTTGAAGGTACTACTCAGCCTCTATGGCTTTATTCGTTAAACCCCGAACATCCAAGTGAGTCGGATACGTATGTGAAATTAACAGGCGCACACAATGTAAGAATCTATGGAATAAAGAGTGAGTATGCTGGAGCATTTGAAGGACCTAACCCTCCTCCTGTATCTTATTTAACCAGCGTATTGTCAGTGGCCAATTCAGACAATATCGGCATATTCGGCCATAGCGCACTACGGAATGGTTTAAATAACAAAGGCGCCATAGAGATTTCTAATAGCACGAAAATTGTGACATCTCTGATAGCACCATACAAAAATAACCTTACCGAAGAAGGCCCAAAAAATCCATCCACTTTAAAAGAAATTGTAAGTTCTGGAGGGCCGTATGATGTTGATTACCCGCACGTTGTTACTTTGTTTAAAAGAGGTGAACTTTCTGACAACGTAATGGTTCACACTGCGCCACTTTATTAATTTAATTAATAAAAAAGCTTCCATCAAATATTGGTGGAAGCTTTTTGGTTTCTAGATCTTAGCAACATAACACAAATTCCTCTCCTTTTTCCTAGCAAGGTAAGTGACAGGAAATTCTGAGAAACTCATACTTATCACTTTTAATGCTATTGCCTCAAAAATAACCTATCAATCCAATGATTAATCAAGACGTTAACTGCACAAAATTTTCTAATCAATTAAATTGAAATTTCTTATTCCACATGAAACAACAACAAAGTGTGTTATATATTTACGGAAAGTCGATTATAAGTCCCACAGTTTTTATTGTAATATCACTATAAATTGCAAAAAGTCAATTCGAATGGTACGTCGCCTTCATAGGCTTTGTTTTTTTGCATCGATTTTGAAGGAATGAAGCGTATGTTCAAAGCGTACTTGTTGGCGCTGATTTCAGGTATGCAAGGTAGTTCGTCACTTAAGTTGAGCCTTAGCATGTGTGCGCCATACTCGGCGCCAGTTTGTTGAAAAATACCTTGAGTGGCGGTGAATTTTATTGTTTTCCCGCTTTTTCGTAATAGATACAAAACAATTTCAAACGCTTTGCGGACAGGTTGAAACGGTTCTAACCATGTTTTAAAATCTTTGTGGCGTTTTTCAGCATCAAGACTCAACCAGTAATGGTAGGAAGGCAGATCAAACACGCAACACCCTCCAGGCACAGACATACGTTGTTTTATTGACATCAACCAATCATTTTCTCGTAAGTGTTCGCCAACTTTTCCAGGCAAATCCAACATTTCTCGAAAGGTGCTTCTAATGTTGGTCAAAACGGTATTCAACGTTGTTTCGTCGACATGTGGGTTTTTTCTTAACGCTTCAAGAATTTGTTTTTGCCGTTCCAATTCTTGCAATAGGTCGGATTTGATATCAGCGCGCGCGGTGATTTCGAGTACTTCAAATAAAGCAATGAGTGCAGCATGATGCTCTGTCGATGTATCTTTCGTTAAAAAGAAATCAATTTTACTAAACAGATTTTCGAGACGCAGCAAAGTACGTATGCGCTCATTCAGTGGGTGTTCGTAACAAATCACAGTTAATTCACGTTCCTAGTAAGAATTGAAAGGTGATACTTCGATTAAAACAAAAATGAACAGCGAAGAACCACGTATATAATCTTAATGTTTTCAAAAAAACAGATACTATTGCGATGAAAGCAATCACTGTTTTTCTCATTTCATAATTAACATTCTTATCTTAATAACTATGTTTATATGCATGCAGTCATTATATTTTTATGAACTTTTTATTTTGATTGACAAATATTGAGCAGCGTCCAAAATATATTAACTCATATCACTCATTAAGTATTCGATATCAGTAGTCTTATTATAGTATAAAGGTGCTTCTTGGAAGACATGTCGTTGTACACCATGCTTATTGCATTGGTTTTTTTATTGATTCTTTCCGGTTTTTTTTCCTTATCTGAAACCAGCATGATGGCGATTAATCGCTATCGTTTGCGGCATCTAGCAAAACAAGGTCATCGTGGCGCTCGATTGACGATACGATTACTCAATCATACCGATCGATTACTGGGTGTTATCTTGCTTGGCAATAACCTCCTCAATACCGCTTCAGCGACGTTGGTGGCCGTAATCGTAGCGATGCTATTCGGCCATGACGATTTAGCTCTATTTCTGGGATCGATTGCTGTTACGTTTGCCATTTTGATTTTTAGCGAAATAACGCCGAAGGTTATCGCTGCAGCTTATCCCGAACGGATTGCGTTAACCGTAAGCTATGTATTAACGCCTTTGTTGTTTATCTGCTATCCCGTTGTTTGGTTTGTCAATTTGTTTGTGCGTGGGTTATTGATTTTATTTCGTTTAAATCCGGAACAAAACGAAATAGAACAAAAAATCAGCATCGAGGAACTCAAAACCCTGGTGCTAGAGGGCGGACACTTTATTCAACATAAACATCAAAGTATGTTGATTAATTTATTCGATCTCGAAACAATCACGGTGGATGACGTGATGGTTCCCAGGAGCCAAGTGGAGGCTATTGATATCGATGAAGATGATGAAGTCATTCAAACACAGTTGCTAACGTGCCACCATACGCGTTTGCCAGTGTATCGAGAACGCATGGATGACATTGTCGGCATCATCCATGTGCGTAAGGTTCTCAATCAGATGCAAAACGGCAAAATCACTGCGGAAATGCTTGAAAAAGTCATTCATAAACCGTATTTCGTTCCTGCTGGAACGCCGTTATTTTCTCAATTGCAATTGTTTCAGGAGAACAAGCACCGTATTGGTCTTGTGGTAGATGAATATGGCGAATGGTTGGGATTGGTGACTTTAGAGGATATTCTGGAAGAAATTATCGGCGAATTTACCACTCATGCACCGACTCAGAGCAGTTCTTTTTTGAAACAAGAAGATGGCAGTATTGTTGTAGAAGGAAGCACTTTGTTGCGGGATTTGAATCGAAAATTAAACTTTCAGTTTCCTTTGGACGGACCCAAAACTTTAAACGGTTTAATTTTGGAACATTTTCAAGATATTCCGGAAGCAGGGATCAGTTTGAATATTGCCAATTATCCGATGGAGATTATTCAAACCAAAAATCGTGTGGTTAAGATGGTTAAAATTTATCCGGCTTTCGCCGCCTCTGAAACAGATGAGCTACTGGAATGACTGATATTTTAGCCTTTTACGTTATAAAGTATCGTTGCGTTTGAATAACCCGACACCTTGTGAAATACTGTTATTTTGCTGCGCGTCGAACACACTCAGTTTTTTGAATAAATTTGTTTTTTTATCTTAAATGATTGGTATTTTAGTCATAACGCATGAAAACTTAGGTCAGCATTTGATTAGCTGCGCTACTCACGTGATGGGAGAAAAATTGCCACAACTGAATCATTTAGGCGTATTTATTCAAGATCAACCCGAAGCTATTTTTTCTAAAGCGCGTGTAATGATAGATGAATTAGATAGCGGCGAAGGCGTGTTGTTGCTCAGTGATATTTTTGGTGCGACACCTTGCAATATTGCGACGCGCTTAGTGCGCAGCGGCAAAGTGGAATGTATCGCAGGTGCCAGTTTGCCGATGTTAGTGCGTGTTCTATGCTATCGTCATGAACCGCTACCCGTGGTGATTGAGAAAGCACTCAGCGGCGGACAGCAGGGCATGGTTCATATTCAGTCGGCATCTTAATTATGCAAATAAAAGAAGTTGAAATTATCAACAAATTAGGACTGCATGCGCGCGCTTCTTCAAAACTGACCAAGCTGGCCAGTCAATTCAAATCCGAAGTTTGGGCAACGCGTAATAATCGCCGCGTCAACGCAAAAAGTATCATGGGAGTGATGATGTTAGCCGCCAATAAAGGTTCTCGCATTCAATTGGAAACAATTGGTGAAGATGAAATGGAAGCGATGACGGCTTTAGTGGCTTTGATCGAAGATTATTTTGGCGAAGGCGAATGAGTTTTATCCTACAAGGCATCGGGGTTTCGGAAGGAATCGCCATTGGACACACACACCTAGCGGCACCCTCTGCTTTGGAAGTCATGCATTATTTGATTTCCAAGCAGCAAGTCGACAAGGAAATCTCGCGTTTAAATAACGCTTTTTCGGTGGTTCGCGGCGAATTCGAAGCATTGCAAAATTCTGTCTCAGATGGGCCGGCGCGCGCGGAATTTACTGCATTTCTAGATTTGCATTTGATGATTCTGGATGATCCGACTTTATCCGATGCAGCCCATACGATGATTGCACAAACGCTTTGTAACGCTGAATGGGCTTTGTCCCAGCAGATGCAGGTATTGATTGCGCAATTTGAGGCCATCGAAGATGCCTATCTTCGTGAACGAAAAGCCGATGTGGTGCAAGTTGTTGAGCGCGTACTGAAAGCCATGATGGGACATCCTGGTTATTTACCAGTGGCTTCCAAACATACGGGTGATAGTATTTTAGTTGCGCACGATCTGAGCCCCGCCGATGTGATGCATTATAAACAGCATCAGTTTGTCGCCTTCCTAACCGACCTGGGTAGTTTGACTTCGCATACGGCAATCGTGGCACGCAGCCTCAATATTCCTTCTATCGTAGCCTTGCATCATGCGCACCAATTGATTTTGGAAGAGGATTATCTCATTGTCGACGGAACGCATGGGATTGTGATTGTTAATCCCGATCAGTCGATTTTGGATGAATACCGGTTACGGCAAGGGCAGCTTGAGCTAGAAAAGAAAAAACTAAAACGTCTCAAAAGTATCGCTGCGGTGACGCTGGATGGCACATCGGTTGATTTGTACGCCAATATCGAATTGCCGGAAGATATGCAGCAAGTCAAAGAAAGTGGCGCAACTGGAATTGGTTTGTTTCGCAGCGAATTCCTTTTTTTGAATCGCGACGATTTACCGAGCGAAGAGGAACAATTCGAAGCATATCGTACCGTTGCAACTGAGATGCACAAGCAACCCGTTACCATTCGCACTTATGATTTGGGCGCCGACAAGAATCTTAACGATGCCGTGCAGGTTGCGACCAATCCTGCATTAGGTTTAAGAGCGATCCGCATGAGTTTGGCTGAACCGAAAATGTTTCATACGCAATTGCGGGCGATTCTACGTGCTTCACACTACGGTGATGTGCGCATTCTTATCCCCATGTTGTCACATGTGGCTGAAATCGAGCAAACATTGCAACTGATTCAACAGGCCAAAGATAGTTTAAAAGATGAGAAAAAACCGTTTAACGAGCATATTCAAGTCGGTGGCATGATTGAAATTCCGGCGGCGGCATTGCGACTGAATATGTTTATGCGCAAACTGGATTTTCTGTCGATTGGCACCAATGATTTAATTCAATATACCCTGGTCGTGGATCGTATCGATGATACCGTCGCGCACTTATATGATCCGTTACACCCAGCCATTCTGTGGTTGCTTTCACATATTATTCAAAGCGCTAACCGCGCTAATAAACCGGTTTCTGTTTGTGGCGAAATGGCTGGAGATAAACGGTTTACGCGCCTTTTGCTTGGTTTTGGCTTGCAGCAGTTTTCCATGTATCCGGCGCAGGTTTTGGCAGTAAAAGATCAGATTTTAAAAAGCCATTTGCCAGATATCGTTCCGTTAGTGCGTAAAATTGTTAAATCCGATCAAACGGATAAGATTAAGTCGTTATTAACGAAATTGAATAGTTAGGCTGTATTGATCTTTGACGCTATAATACTTCGCTAGGACGCAATCGTTGCGCCAGACTTCTTCTCATCATCTCATGCAAGACACGAAATCGGTAGGTGTAGTGACACCTCAGTATGTTCATATCGACAGCCCTTTGCAATTGAAAAGCGGCGCAACGCTGGATCGTTATCATCTGGTGTATGAAACTTATGGACAACTTAATGCCGCAAAATCCAATGCTATTCTGATTTGCCATGCATTGTCAGGCAATCATCATATTGCCGGAGTGTATGCGGATAAAGAAAAAAGTCAGGGTTGGTGGGACAACATGGTAGGGCCCGGTAAGCCCGTCGATACGGATCGTTTTTTTGTGATTGGGGTCAATAACCTTGGCGGTTGTCATGGATCAACAGGCCCCACCAGCATTGATAGCACAACAGGAAAACCATACGGGGCAAGTTTCCCTGTCGTGACGGTGGAAGACTGGGTAGAAGCGCAGGAAAAACTCTCGCAACATCTCGGCATAGAACAATTCGCCGCCATTATGGGCGGCAGTTTAGGCGGCATGCAAGCAATGCAGTGGACGCTTGATTATCCGGAAAAAGTACGGCATGCTTTGGTGATCGCTGCAGCGGCAAACCTAACGGCACAAAATATCGCTTTCAATGATGTGGCGAGACAAGCTATTTTGACCGATCAAGAATTTTATGGCGGCAATTATTACGCATTTGAAACTTTACCGCGACGAGGTTTACGGTTGGCCCGTATGCTGGGGCATATTACCTATTTATCTGACGATTCGATGGCAGCCAAATTTGGACGTAGCTTGAAGAGAAACGAGTTGTCATTTGGTTACGATGTGGAATTCGAAATCGAATCATATTTACGCTATCAAGGTGACAAATTTGCTGATTTGTTCGATGCCAACTCCTACTTATTAATGACCAAAGCGTTGGATTATTTTAATCCGGCTTATGCTTACAATGGAGATTTAAGCGCGGCTTTTCGAGGAGTCAAAGCCAATTTTTTAGTGATGTCGTTTACTTCAGATTGGCGTTTTTCTCCTGAACGTTCGCGCGAGATCGTCAAAGCATTGTTGGATAACAACCTGAACGTAAGCTATGCCGAAATCGATTCTAACCAAGGCCACGATTCGTTCTTGATGGAAAATCGCTACTACCACGAATTGGTACGAGCTTATTTAAACAACATTACAATCTAAACAATCTCTTTTTTAAACTATGAACGATACCGCGGCACTTTCTGTGGCAAATTTGCGACCTGATTTGGCGGCCATTGCGGAATGGATTCAACCCGGGAAGAAAGTGCTTGATCTGGGTTGCGGGGATGGCTCGTTGCTACGTTATCTGCATGAAACAAAGGACGTTTTTGGTTATGGCGTTGAAATTAACGATCAAAACTTGCTGAATTGCTTCTACAATGGCATTAACGTCATTCAAAACGATTTAGAGTCCGGTTTGTCGAGTTTCGAATCCGGCTCATTCGACTATGTGATCTTATCGCAAACATTGCAAGCAATGCGTCACACCGAAGATATCATTAAAGAAATGTTGCGCGTTGGTAAGCAAGGCATCGTATCTTTTCCCAATTTTGGATATTGGCGCAATCGCCTCCAAGTCATTTTAGGTCAGATGCCGATGTCGAAAGCGCTCCCATACCATTGGTACGACACGCCTAATATCCATTTGTGCACACTCAATGATTTTGAAGATTTATGCCGTCGCTGTGATGCGCGCATACTTGAACGCCGTGTCACAAGCAACTATCGCCCAGTACATTTTTTACCGAATTTGATGGGGGTATTGGCATTTTATCGATTCGAACGAGCAAAATGATTAATACTATTAACCTTGCTAGTCTAGCACCAAATAAATTATGACTGACAGCCACACCCAAAACGAGTCTTTATTGCATGTATGTTTACCCGATAAACAACCTGTTTTACGTACTGTACCAATGCCATCAGATACGAACTATGCAGGTGATATTTTTGGTGGTTGGATCATGTCTCAAGTCGATATGGCGGGAAGCATACCGGCCATTCGACGAGCGAACGGTCGAGTGGTCACTGTCGCGGTTAACTCCTTTGTTTTCAAACAACCGGTATTTGTAGGCGATCTTGTTAGTTTTTATGCAGATATCGTCAAAGTAGGACGAACTTCAATTACCGTCGAGGTAGGCGTGTATGCACAACGCGGCGCTCGGGAAGGTGAAAATGAAATATGCATTAAAGTGACCGAAGCGGTTTTAACGTACGTTGCGATTGATAATCAACGAAAACCTAGATTGGTGTCTATGGATGAAGGCTAATATATATGAAACCTTTGTGCGGTTATAATCTTAGAGACCTTTGCAAAACCCTATTTTATAAATACCCTCGTGGCAAGAGACTACGGAGGCATTATAAAAATTTGAATTGACGCAGCTCTTCTTTTATTTTAAAAAGTGTCTGAATATAATAAAATCAAGTATTTTCAATAGCATATGAACTGATCTCAATACCTCCTGCTAATGCTCCGATATTTTCAAATCCTCCATCAGGTTTCGGTCTTAAAAAATCTTTAGAACGGCTATCTGTGCTGACAAAAGCAACACTTCCAGAGCGTTGCCAAGAATTATCATTTTCAATACCTGAACCGCTTTTGATGGTTTTATTTAACGAAATATTATCCGTAGCAACCGAGTCTGATCGAAACTCATATCCGGTCGAGCCATTATTCCATGAGGTGTTGTTAATAAACTGTACATTTCGTCCACCATTGTAGGTAAAACCTCTCGTCTTATTAGAGTAAGATAAATTTCTTTCAACATACGTATTGGCAGACGGTGATATTCCACCGGCTTTGAAACCATTTCCGTTGCCATTATTAATACCATTGGAAAATGCTATGTTATAACCAACATACGTGTTAACAGATGCCCATGTATCGATTCCATCATCGGAGTTATTGTAAACAATACAATTCTCGATGCGATTGTTAGAACCGCTTGAAATAGATATTCCATCAGAATTACCGCCATCATCAAAAACGTCATCGTAATATCCTGCACCAGAATTATCATGGAATCTACTATTGCGAATAGTATTGTACGAACCGTATGTGCCATTTCTCATTGCAACTTGGACACCACTTAAGCCGCTGTGATGAACGTGAACGCCATCAACTACGTTTCTATTACCATAGACCAATAACCCCT
>Ga0209582_1000047_pt1 | contig 141647 bp, 100 predicted proteins | sample KloWWTmetKNB5Kit_FD_187176 | JGI IMG/M metagenome (GOLD analysis project Ga0209582, IMG submission 187176) | Active sludge microbial communities from Klosterneuburg, Austria, studying microevolution and ecology of nitrifiers - Klosterneuburg... | ecosystem: Engineered > WWTP > Aerobic digester...
CCAAGCCTTAGTTGCGCGGAAGAGTTCATTATGAGGTCGCCAATATCTGATGAAACCAAATTGATCATCAGTGATCTTGGCTTGTCATACTAATTGGCAGAAGTCAGGAATGGTGAACGGTAAGTATTGCCGCGCCATTCACCAAAGACCGTTCACCCTCTTTATTTCGTCGCTGATGCCGCAGGCATAGCCTCAAGATCGCGGTCAAAGAGGTACAGTCCGCCTTTGTCGCTACCGATCAGGTTCAACTTATCGATCAATGTGCGTGCTAAGGCTTCCTCTTCGATCTGCTCGCTGACGTACCACTGCATGAAGTTGTGTGTGGTATAGTCCTTCTCCTTCAAACAGAGATCTACAACACCGTTGATCTCGTTGGTAACCTTGGTCTCACTATCCAATAGCGCTTTGAAGATCTCCGTAATGGTCTTGAAGTTGGTACCGGGTTGTTTCAATGCCGGGATCACAGCCTTACCTCCGCGTTCGTTCACGAACTTCACGAGTTTCAGCATGTGCATGCGCTCCTCATCGCTGTGCTTGTACAAAAAGGCAGCGGTACCGCTTAGGCCTTGGTTCTCGGCCCATGATGCCATGGCTAAATAGGCCTGGCTGCTCATGGCTTCAATTGCAATTTGTCCGTTCAATGCACCTTCGATCTTTTTGCTTAGCATAATATGTTTGTTTAGTTGCGCAAATGTAACATGCGTGTTGGTGAACCCACGTCCACTCGTAATGCTATCCCTCTCAACGCTTATTGAACCCGTTCATGGCTTGATCGATCCCCAAAAGACCAAATTGTAAGATCGCTTTTCGCGCGAGTTCTATTCGCGCATCCAAGGTCTTGCGCTCTTCTGTGTCCCAAGGCCCTAGCACATATTCGCTTTGGCGGCCGCGCGCAAATTCACTACCTATTCCGAACCGCAAACGGGGATATTCATCAGAACCGAGCACTTCGATAATGCTCGCAAGGCCATTGTGCCCACCTGCACCACCACGTGGTTTTAAGCGAATTGCACCGAACGGAATTGCTAGGTCATCGGTAACGACCAAGAGGCGCTCTGGAGTGAGTTTCTCCTGATCCATCCAATAACGAACAGCTTTCCCGCTAAGGTTCATGAACGTTGCCGGTTTCAACAAGATGAACGTGCGGCCTTTATGACGGAACTCCGTTACATCACCATAGCGTGCTGAAGTAAAGGAGGCGTTGAATTCACTGGCTAGTGTATCCAACACTTGGAACCCGATATTGTGGCGCGTATCAGCGTATTCCTGGCCAGGATTACCCAGACCTATGATCAAGTACTTCACGTTAGTGTGATCTAATTCACTTCCTATTATCTCAAGCAGATGTGCAGACCGTGCGTACGTTCCAGCGCTCTTGCGGCCACAAAATAAGTTGGTCCAGCCTGTTGTAAGCTGGACCAACCCCAAATTTAAGAATCCACAAGGGTTTAGGACTACTTTGTATCTGCTGCCTTTGCCGGCGCTGCGGCTTTGGCGGGCGCTACAGCTCCAGGCGCTCCTGCAACAGGCTCTTCTTTCTTCTTAGGCACCTTGATGGACACAACCACATCATTCGGGCGTTCCATCACTGTTAGTCCTTTATACTTCAGGTCAGATACATGAACGGTCTCGTTGATGTCCATTTTGGCAACATCGAGATCCAGGTGCATCGGTAGGTCGGCTGGCAACCCTTTCACACGCAACTTGCGCATGGTCTGATTGAGCTTGCCACCATTACGAACACCGATCGGCTGGCCGCTAAGTCGCAAGCTCAATACCGCATTGGTCGGTTTATTCTCATCCAGTTCCACGAAATCCACGTGCAACACGCGATCTGTAAGGGGATGGAATTGTTTCTCTTGGATCAGCGCAAGGGTCTTTTTCCCATCAACATCCAACTCAACACCGTTAAGTTCCGGTGTGAAGACCAGCTTGTTCAAAGCGGATTCATCAACACTGAAGTGAAAATTTTCTTTGCCTCCGTAGAGAACGCAGGGCACGCGTTTCTCACGACGCAGTTGCGCGGCATACTTGGTGCCGATTTCTTTGCGGGCCGTGCCGCTGAGTGCTACTTTGTTCATTGGGTTAGTGGTTATGCGATGATGAAGTGGCTGCTGATGCTCTCATGTGTGCTAACGCGTTTGATCACATCAGCAAAAAGTGGAGCAACAGAAACTTGTTTGATCTTAGTGGACTTTTCCGCCTTCTCTTTATTCAGCGGAATAGTATCTGAAACGATAAGTTCGGTGATGGCGCTTTCCTCGATACGTTCATAGGCATCGCCGCTCAAAACCGGATGGGTACACACCGCACGAACGCTGTTCGCACCTTCGGCGATCATCATATCGGCTGCTTTGGTAAGGGTACCAGCGGTATCCACCATATCATCCACCAATACCACGTCCTTGCCGGAAACGTCACCGATCACGGTCATACTATCGACCTTGTTGGCTACTTTCCGTTGCTTATAGCAAATGGCCATATCGCAGCCCAGGTGCTTAGCATACGCATTGGCGCGTTTGGTACCTCCCGTATCGGGCGCAGCCATGATCAGGTCTTTAAGGCCCATCTCCTTGATGTACGGAAGGAATAAGGTGCTAGCGAACAGATGATCCACCGGCACTTCAAAGAATCCTTGGATCTGATCGGCGTGCAGGTCCATGGTCATGATGCGATCAACGCCTGCGGCAGTAAGCATATTGGCCACCAGTTTAGCGCCGATGCTCACACGTGGCTTGTCTTTCCGGTCCTGGCGGGCAAAGCCGAAGTAAGGTAACACGGCCACGATCCTCTTGGCACTGGCGCGGCGCGCGGCATCAACCATCAACAACAACTCAAAGAGGTTATCGCTGGGTGGAAACGTGCTTTGTATGATAAAGACCAGTTCACCGCGTACGGTTTCTTCAAAGCTGGGCTGGAATTCGCCATCGCTGAAGCGGCTTACAGCAACCTCTCCCAATCGCTCGCCACTAGCGGCGGCGATCTTCTCAGAGAGGTACCGGGTGGCGGTACCACTGAAGATCTTGGAGCTTTCCTGTACGGCGGGCATTGGTGTTCCTATGGTCTTTTTCAGCCACAAGGGCGGAAAAGGGCTGCAAATGTAGTGATCTTCCGCAGGTTATCAACGATCGTTAGTGAAGGTTATTGATCAGGCCACCCCGGAGGCTATCAACCTTAAGGCGCTTACCTTGCAGCCGTTACGGATAATGGTATCCACTAACTAAGCCCATCCATTCCCTTTGAGCAAACGATCCTATTCCGCTGGCACCCTGATAAACGACGTACTGGCAGCCGTACGAAAAGCAGGCCGGGCGGGCATTACAAGCCAGCAAATAGCCCTTCAACTTGGTTACAAGGACAAGGATCAACGGTATTTGATCTTTGATGCGCTTGATCTGTTATTGGACGAAGGACGCATTGAGCCGGGTAAAAAAGGGCGATATGTTTCGACCGGAGAAAATAGCACTGACAGCGTGGAAGGGATCATTGACATAATTACCAGCGGAGCGGGCTACGTTCGCCTTGGGCTGGGCAAGGACGACATCTATGTGAGCGAGCACAATGTGGGCACGGCAATGCACGGCGACAAGGTGCTCATTAAGATCTCCGGCGGACGAGGCAACCGCATTGAGGGCAAGGTGCTTAAGGTATTGGAGCGACGACGTATCGAATACGTAGGAACCGTTCACCAAAAGGATGGACGCGCGATCCTGGTTGCCGATGACCAGAAGATCCGCAAACCCTTCTTTATTCCACCTCAGGACCTCAATGGCGCCAAGACCGGGGAGAAGGTGATCATTGAGCTGGGCGAATGGAAGGATAGCCGGGATGTGCCGCGGGGCAAAGTGCTGAGGATTCTTGGCAAGGCCGGTGAGCATAATGTGGAAATGCACGCCATACTCGCGGAGTTCGGCCTGCCATTGGAATTTCCAGATGCCGTCCTTGAGGCCAGTGCAGCCATCCCGGATGGTGTTACTCCAGAGGAGATCGCCAAACGCAGGGATATGCGCAAAGTACCCACACTGACCATCGACCCGGATGATGCAAAGGATCTGGATGATGCGTTAAGCGTTAAGAAACTGGGCAACGGCAATTGGGAGATCGGCGTACACATTGCGGATGTAAGCCATTACGTGCGGCCGAACACCATCGTTGACACCGAGGCCGCTACCCGCGCCACGAGCGTGTATTTAGTGGATCGCGTAGTGCCCATGCTACCTGAAAAACTCAGTAACGACCTGTGCTCCTTGAACCCGCATACGGACAAGCTCAGCTTCAGCGCGATATTCGAGATCAACGATGCAGCCGAGCTAAAGAACGAATGGTTCGGGCGCACGGTAATGCGTTCTCACCGCCGATTCGCGTATGCGGATGCACAAGCGGTGATCGATGGCAAAGGCGAAGGCGAATACCAAAGCGAAGTCCTTACCCTACACAAGTTGGCCCAGATCATGCGCAAAGCACGGGTGGCAAATGGTGCCTTGGAGATCGGCGGGAATGAAGTAAAATTCAAGCTGGACGAAAAAGGAAAGCCCTTGGGCGTTTATGAAAAGGTGATGGGCCCCGCGAACTGGTTGATCGAAGAGTTCATGTTGCTCGCGAACAAACGCGTTGCGGCATCGATCGGAAAGCCGAAGCACGGCAAACCAATGCCTTTCGTCTATCGCATACACGATCTACCCGATCCTGAAAAAGTGGATCAACTACGGGCGTTGGCAAAAAGCTTTGGACACGATATGCGCCAAGCCAAGGGCGAAGGCATTGCGCACGCGATCAACCAATTGTTGCACGATGTGACCGGAACTGAAGAAGAGAACATCATTAAGCAAGTGGCCATCCGCAGCATGAGCAAGGCCATTTATAGCACGGAGAATGTAGGGCATTATGGTCTAGCGTTCGAGTTCTATACGCACTTCACCAGCCCGATCCGCCGCTATCCGGACCTGTTGGTACACCGCGCCATTGCGCACTACCTGGAGAGCAATAAACCGTTGGACCAGGACGCCTTGGAACTTGCTTGCGCGCACAGTTCGCGCATGGAAAAGCAAGCCAGCGATGCGGAGCGCGCCAGTATAAAATACAAGCAAGCCGAGTTCTTGTTGGAGCGCCTTGGGCAGACCTTCGATGGTATCATCAGTGGCCTTACCTCGTGGGGGATCTACGTGGAACTGAAGGACAATAAATGCGAAGGGTTGATCGGTCTCGGCAACCTGTCCGGTGATACGTTCCGCTTCGACCAAGAGAAGTATGCGGTAGTGGGACAACGCACCGGACGCAAATTCAGCTTAGGCGATGAGTTGAGTGTAACCGTTGCCGCCGTGAATATGGAACGCCGGACAGTGGATATGACCCTGGCCGGTGAACCACTGATGGTCACCAGCAGCGGAAAGTTCGAGCGCCGTAACGGCAAGCCGAAGAAAAAGGGCGGCCCAAAGACCACAACGCCGAAGCACAAGAAGAAGCAGAAAAAGGGGAAGCGGCGTTGACCGGAAATCCGGCAATTTCTACTGCACGATCACTTTGCGTGTGATCTGCTGCCCCAGCTGATCGAAGCGTATCAAAAAGGCACCACGCATTTCCGAAGGCATTCTGATCTCCGTTAACCCGTTCGCATTGGTTCGCCCCGTTGCAAGCGTTCGCCCCGCAAGGTCGGTAATGGTGTAAGAGGAAACAGCCGTAAGTCCATGCACGGTAAAGCTACCGTTGCTCGGGTTCGGGTAGATGTGTAGATCTGGGGCAAGCAGTTCTTCTGCAATACCAATGGGGTCTTGGGTGAGCTTGAGAATGAATGCCTTATCGCCGCTGTAATTTGCAATGTTCACTGAATCAACACTTAAGTTATGGCTTTCAGAAACACCGGCTACATAGATCGCTCCGTTCATGGTCACTAAGTCGGTTGGTCTCTCCCAAGACGATGAACCCGCTACGTGTGTTGTCCTCAATGAAGTCCCGTAAGGGTCCATTAGCTGGATTGCAAAATCGTAAATACCAGCGCTTATAAGCGTGTCGTTGCCAGTGGACAGTGCCTCTTCGAACATGGTTATTACCACGCGGTTCTCGTTCAAAATAGCGATGTTTGCAGCATAATCATTGCCGTAATCCAATGATGGCGTTGTAGTGAAGCCCAGCCGGTCGCCAGCCCCGCTAAAGGTTACATTGAACGAACTAGACCGACCAGCTTCCTGCTGCCCAACGGGTGAAATACCGTTCGAGAAGTACAGCAATGAATCGGTATAGGCACCAACCAACACCACGTTATTGCTTGCATCACATGCTAAAGCCAGTGCAATCGATTCTGCCTCGATTGCATAAAGGATCCGGTACCATTCCAGTACACCCGAAGGGTCGTATTTGATCAACAAGGAGGCGTCATTGGCTTCTGGCTGAAAAATCACCTGTTGCCCGTCGAGGTATACATTGTTTGATGCTGTTATGGATGCCGTTACGTATACGTTGGAATTACCATCGAGCGCAATTCCCCAAGGCTTTTCAAAATCTTCTAACCCAAATACGCTTTGGGTCCAGATCAATGAACCGACATCGGTATATCCCATTGTAATTACCTGTTGGTCCATACGCGCAGTAATAAAAATGTCTCCCGATCCATTCACCACTAAACCGTTCTCCGTTATCCACGCATGCTCGATCGTTTCTGCCCACAATAAGATTCCGTTGGGGTCCATCTTTAAGATCTGCAGCCCATAAAAATCTTCACCCCCAGCTGAGTCACCGAAAAAATAAAGAGTTTCATAGAAGTTAATGGCCACATAGATATTCCCAACATCATCATTGTACACCCTAGGCACCAATATCCCACCTCCAGTATTAAAATCATTTTCAGCAAGTATCGTGATCCACTCTAATCCCAAGTTACTATCATACTTCGCCATATACACAGAGCGGTCGAATTCCGTAACGATCGTATCGGTAGCTATGATCAGTGGCACTGATTGAAATAGGGTGCTAACCGCATAAAGCCCACCATCCTGCGCTGCGGCAATACTTGGTTCGAAATAGGTGGTTGCAATGGGGTGTACTTCGTGGGCGCTCAAGGAGAAGGTTTGCGCCAACAATGAATCCTGAACACCCCAAATCAATAACCCCGTTATTGTTATACAGATTATTTTCATTTTCAATGCGCAGCTAATGGAAGTGGCGTAAATTGGATCAAATCAATACGTTTTGACACTGTTAGCGGGTCCGGTGGCTCGTTTGTACAGGTCTGGCTCAGAAACTGACAAAGCAAATTCTTCCGTCGTTCAAGATCATTGAATCCCGATCTTCTATCACTGATAAAAGGAAACTCGAAATCTCCATCATTCGATGGGTCATAGACATAGAATAACCCACTCATGTTATCATCCCCGGTGTCGCTGTTCAGGTCATCGTCCCATGTCCCAGTTGTCTGGCCCAGATTTAGAACGTACCGGCGTCCTATTAAGAATGGTGAAACACTTTGAAAAAAATTACGATCCCTAACATCCTGAGAAACTGTAAAATTATATCCCGCACCCAAGGTTTGGCCGTTATTACGCCCATTGCTGAGTAATGGCCCGCCTGAATTCCAAGGATAAAAATGCGGGTCTTGCGGAATATCGCTAGCACCATCAAGCGTTGGTAGCCAATACCGAGCCCCCTCACCAAATGCAAGGGCATTTACATGTGTAAAAACGGTTTTAGTCTCCCCCGCATGGCAACCTGCACAAGTATTCACCGAAAGCTGATGCCGGATCAGTTTTGCTTGCTCGGAAGGTTGTAAAGCATCATAGCCACCAGTGGCGGCAACTGCATTCCGATCTAGGTCAATATATTGGGCTTCTTCTCTTCGGACTATACCAGAACCGGATAATAGAGTTGTTGGCATATTAAAGTTTCCATTTAGCACCTGGAATCTATGGCCATTGAAAACCCAATTGATCAAATCACTATTGTTCACTTGTTGGTTACTGTAAAAATCTTCTTGAATGTTCGGTGCGTCATTTGCCGTATGATCGGGGTTGTTCGTTAAGGGGACCAGTGATAATGAATGCGAGACACTCTCCAGTTCAAACTGTCGAAATTCCCAGTCTTGCTCCTCCCAGGCTTCTTCAGCTGTTTGTCCAAGAACAAATGTTGCAAAAGCTTTTTCATTCGTTCGCAAACGATTGATCGCGCTACCATTAATCTTATTCGGAGCAACATTTGGCAGAGTAACCACGTCTGTTATAGCCTGTAGCGCATTCTTATAAGGGTTGTCGGCGGCAGCATTACCAAACGAAAAACCCGGATCTGATAAATTCAACCAAGCGCGTGCAAAGTCTTTCAATTGACAGCGCGTGGTCTGCGGATTACCGTACTCGAATATTACATTCATGCCGCGCCAATCAAACCGACCCACTCCATTGTTTTCCAATGATTCCGTTTGATTTGGGCTTATCGGTATGGAACCGGTCACTGGGTCGATCAGTGTAAAAATGAATCGGGTTTCACCCATATTGGACATTTCAGCTGTGTATCCCGCATTTCCTCGGAGGTCCAGTCGATTTACAATTGCTGTCAACTTAAAGGGGGCAAACTTTCTTATGTCCTCTTCTGGCAGGGCATCCCAAATTGCTTCCCATGTAGACGGGGTAATGGTCAAAAAGGATATCGGATCCACCTTCCTGATCCACGGTTCGATCATTTTATCAAGTGCAAAGTTCCTTGCCTTTACCGTGTAACCATTCACGGATTGGTCGGTGATCCATTGCTTGATCCAATCATTCAAAAAACCACGCAGGCCATCTGCATGCATGCCATTCTCCATGTTGGCCATAAGTGTCCCAAAGGTCCAAGCCCCAAGATGGTCACCATTATTTGTCGCGACATTATAAGTTCGATCTACGTCCTCAACAACCGATAGGTCTGTTATGAATAATGATTTTTCCTTTTCCAATGGTGGGTCACACAATGGGGCCTCCTTAAGATAGACACTGACTTCAACCTCCTTGAATGCGTTGAATGCTTGTACATCAAAAAGCGGCCAATCACCATATTTCACTTCGCGCCCAACGTGTCCTGTGAATACTAAAAAGCGATTCTTCGCCTTCAATGCCAGCTCTGCACTATTGATCCTGCTGATGACATCATTGATCTTGTCGTGCATATAACACGCATATTTTTTATCTCCCTTAATCGAATCAGGCGCTATGCCATCATCCATTAACGCCAGCTCAATTTGGCCTAGTTCGTTATATATATATTCAGCTTAAGAGGTAAAATGCTGTCGCTTTCATAACGTACACGAACCATTAAGTTTTCACCTGTCTGTAAGGGTGTCTTTAGTTGCTTCAGCCAAAACTGTTTTGCATAAGGTGGGTACTGCTCAAACCGGCCCTGTGTGGGCGCAGGAGGTGGAGCAGATGTCACAATAGGTTCCGGCGTGTCGCCAAAGAAAAACCCATAGACCAAGATCGGAACCAATATTAGGGAGAGCGTAGTCTTAATCATCAATATTCTGCTAAAGACGTATCGAATCTACGTATAATTTCCAAGCATTCCCATTTTTACCTTAAGAACACAAGTATGGCAAACGACCTATCCAACGATTGGGTTTTTAGGCCACGACCTCAGTACAGTACAAGGTACATCGCACGCACAGCCATTAAAAGAACAACCCACTGATCAAGGACCAATGGGTTGCACGGAATAGGTTCAGAAAACGATCACACCGTGTTCAAGCGCTTGGCAAGATCGTCCTTGTAGCTACCGCCGATCGGGATCACTTTTTTATCGTTCTCCAAGATCAAGTTCGGTTGCTCGATCGCTGTGATCTTATCCAACCGAACAATGAAGCTACGGTGTACGCGAATGAAATCAGCTTCCGGTAATTTCGATTCGATATCCTTCATGGTGCTGTGAATGGTGTACCGCGTATTGAGGGTATTGATCACCACATAGTCCTTCAGCGCCTCGATGAAATAGATATCTCCGGTCTTCAGTTTTACAAGCCGGCTGTTGCTCTTTACGAACATGATATCGCGGTTGCTGTCCTTGTTCTCCACAAGCGAATACAACAGGTCGCGTTCCTTCAATACCTCAGCCTCTTTCTTGTGCTTATACAACGCCATTTCGATCGATGTATGAATATCGATCTCCTTGAACGGCTTTATGATATAACCGTAAGGCTGTGTCACTTTAGCTCGTGCCAAGGTGCTTTCATCAGCATAGGCGGTCAAGAAAATGACAGGGATGTTGGTCTCCTTTCGGATCGCCTCGGCGGCTTCGATCCCGTTCATTTCGCCCTTGAGCATGATATCCATCAAAATGATGTCGGGCATATATTCAGCGGCAAGTTTTACCGCGTTCTCTCCGGTGTTTGCGGCACCCACCACATTGTACCCCAACTTCTTAAGGCTGTGCTGAATATCCTTGCTTACGATGCTCTCGTCCTCAACAACGAGTACATTGGTTTGGGCCATGGTGCTGTTACTTATGTCGATCAAATGTAAGCAAATAGGTAACCCCTTCGCCGATCACTAGTTGGATCTTGCCATCCAGCTGTTCGGCCAAGGTGTGTACGAGTTCCAATCCCAGGTTGCCATCTAGCTCTGCGTCAAAGCCTTGCTTCACGCCAATGCCGTTATCACTTATTGTGATACGGACCTGCTCTTCCGTGTTCTCCAACTTGATGCGAACCTCTCCTTCGCGTTCATCCGGAAACGCGTGCTTCAGGGCATTACTGATCAGTTCATTCAGGATCAACCCGCAAGGAATAGCTTGGTCGAGCACGAGGTTGGTTGATTTAAGGTCCTTGTGCAACGCTATTTTTCCATTGAGGCTGTAGCTCATCATCAGGTTACTGCTGAGGCCATCAATGTAGTTCGCAAGATCAATAGAGCTGAAGTCCTTCGTCTGATACAAGCTTTCATGAATGAACGACATGCTCCGTATACGATCACGGCTATCCCGCAACAATTCCAGTATGCGTTCATCATTGCCAACGTGCGCACTTTGTAGCGAAAGAATACTACTGATGATCTGTAGATTATTCTTCACGCGATGATGCACTTCCTGCAACAATACCTCTTTTTCACCGAGGCTCTGCATGAGTTTCAATTGCGATTCCTTGCGGTCCGTTATGCCATAACCGATGCACGATATCTCGGTGACCTTGCCATCTGTTATGATCGGATTCAGGAAGGTCTCCACCCAAAGCGATCGCCCGTATTTATTCTTTAGCTCGGCTTCGAATTGTTGCGGAATGCCTTTCCGTGCCGAAGAATATTTAGCTGTTGTTGGTCCGTCTTTTCCTTCTGCAAGCTTGTTGCGCATAAGGGAAACAAAATCATCGCCTTTGGCAAGGAGAAGACCCATGTGCTGCTCCGTGTTCTCGCGGAAATGCTCGTTATAGGAAGTAATACAGAATTCGGTATCAAGCGTCCAGATCATGACGTTGGCAGCATTCTCGAAGATCGCCTTGAGTCGTGCAGCTTGATCGCGGACCAGTTCTTCTGCCTCCTTTTTATCAGTGATCTCATGACCCACTCCAAAGACCTCCTTCACTTTTCCATTATCACCGAAGACCGGGCTTAGGAAGATCTCATTACAAATGCGTTCACCGTTAAGATCGCTCCGATCGGTCTCGAAGCGCACAGGGGTTCCTCCGAATGCTTTTGCGTATTGTTCATTCCAGAACACGTGGTATTCCGGATCAGCGAAAAGTTTTCGCGGCGAGTTCTGATCCAGGTTGATCTCTGGATCCACTCCGTACAAGCGGTGCACCATCATCTGGTATCCACGATTGAACGACGTGAGTTTAATGTCCGGGTCCACGGTCCAGAACAGGTGTTCACTGCTTTCGAAAAGAGCCTTGAGCTTGGCCTCGTGTTCACGCACTTTTTCCTTGGCGGCGTACATGGTCGTTACATCGTGGAAAATACTCCGTGTAGCCACTGGCTCTCCGTTCACATAACGCGCATTGCTGGTTCCTTCCACGTGAATACGTTCACCGCTCTTGGCCACAAAAACGGTATCGATCCTATCCTTCTGCTCACCTTGCATAACACGCACGCGCACTGCCGCATAGCGTTCGCGTTGCATGGGTTCAATAATGTCCAGGATCCGCAGATCCTTTAGCTCTTCATCGGTATAACCAAGCGCTTTCCTCCATGCTGCATTCACATATTCGAACTTACCCTCCGCATCAACACTTTGTATAAGGTCGGTGGCATTCTCGAACAGGTCACGGTATTTTTCTTCACTTGCCTTCAGTGCTTCCTGGTCGCGTTTCAGGTGTGTGATATCCCTTGAAACACCCATCGCGCCTAAATTCTTTCCGTCTTCATCGAATAACCTCGAGGCCGCCAAGTAACTCGTGAACACTTCACCATACTTGGTCATGTTCCGTATTTCACCTGCAAATACACCGTGATCATTCATTTCCTTTTGCACGGCCAGGAACTGGCTTTCATCCGCATATAATTTACGGCTGTTCGTGCCCATTACCTCTTCGGCTTCCCAACCAAAACGCATTGCAGCAGCAGGGTTGTATTCCGTAATAAGACCTTCCTGGTCCGCAGCAAGGATCATGTCCAACGAACTATCCACGAGACTTCTGGCAAACCGTTTGGACAACCGCAGTGCATCTTGTGTTCTACGGTGTTCGGTGATCTCTTGCCGGAGGACCTGATTCACCTCTTCAGCAACATGCACGCGCATACGCTCCTTGATCAGTTCCTGCTGTGAACTTTGATCCTGTATGGTTAACTGGACCGCTCCTATGCCTTCATGCGTTGTTCTCGCTGCAAAAAGCATTATGGCAGCCTCAGGCGCTGAGGTCAAACCTATCTGAACAGGCCCTGCACTGCCCTTCTCTTCCGCAAGCTCCAAGAGCTGTTCGAACTTCGCACGATCATGCTTTTTTACAAGGTCGATCGCCCTAGTGCCTATCAGCTGCCCTCCCAATAATTCATCCGCGGCGGGGTTCGCATAGTTCACAGCGCCCTCCACGATCAATAGGATCCCATCCCGTATATGCTCAACAAGGCTGCGGAAGCTATTGATCAACGCGTGTTGTTCCAATTCTGCTTGCTTGTACCGTGTGATATCGATCAACGAACCATCAATGATACCTGCCTCTCCAGCATGTTCATCCAAGTAGACATTCTCAAGTACGTGGATCGGTTTTCCGTTCTTGTGCTTGAGCAGGATCTCGAAGTTGATCAACTTCTTTTCGCTCTTCAACCGTTCCAAGTATCGATCTCTATCAGCTGAAGAATAATAGAGGTCCAAAACGGAATGGTCCACAAGCTCTTGCTTGTTAGCATAACCAAGCATGTGGGCAAGGGCATCATTGCAGATCAAGATCCTACCTTGAACAGTAGTGCGAAAGACACCAGCAAGATTGCGATCCACCACATCATTGAACTGCTGCCGAAGTTCCTTCAACTCTTTTTCCGGACCATGCGCATGATCCAGATCCGGCCCGGAATTCTTGGGTTCGGTTCGCATGGGACGAAATTACTTAATGATGGACATTGAAATCGTCCTATCATTCGAAGTAGGAAGCGAAAGGTTCAATAGGGTTAAGGTAATTCAGTTGTACCCGCTTCGTAAGGAGGTGGTATTTTTTCTCCATTGATCTTTACCTCTACACCATTCTTGAACTTCGTGGTCATGATCACAATACCTTGTTCATTGTGGAACTCAAAATCACCTTGCTCAAGACCCATTGAAAAGCGACCGTCGTATTTCAGTTGACCATTTGGCCAATACCATTTGTGTTTTCCGTTGGGCTCTCCATTCACAAAGGATCCCACGAAATTCTTCTTTCCACCTTCCACATACGTATGGCGCCATTCACCGTCCTTCAGGCCTTCCTTATATGCACCTTCTTCTCGGTGATCCCCAACTTCGTAGAACCACATACCTTCTTTAAGCCCATCAATATATTCACCCTGAGTGATCACTTTTCCTAATTCATCGTACTCAACGGAGCTGCCATCTTCCTTCCCTTTTCGATACAACTCCTGCCGATGCGTTCTACCATCTTCATAGAACCATTGCCACGTTCCTTGCGGTAAGCCATCCATATAAACCCCTTTCTGCTCTACTTTTCCACTCTTGTGATAAAAGGTCCAATCTCCTTCTTTGCGACCATTGGTATAAGATCCCTCGGCTCGCTTTTCTCCTGATGCGAAGTACTCGGTCCAAGGTCCTTCAAGAGCGCCAATGTTATTGATGGCGCCTTCACTTATCAATTTATCACCCACATAGATCTTCGCACCAACAGCATCTCCATTTTGTGCGAATTCCTTAAAAAGGCCTTCTTTTTTTCCGCTCTTGGAATAGCTCCCTAGGCTACTTACTTTTCCGTTGGGATGGAATGTTCGTTTAATGTCCACCGTCAAACTCTCCTGACCTTTTGCATCGATAACACCAGCGTCATACTTGATCATATCCTTCAAGCTGCCCTTCTCATCGAACGACTTGAAAACGCCCTGTTCCTTGCCATCCACGAAGTTTCCTTCGGATCTTACCTTTCCATTTGGATGAAATTCTTTCCACGGACCTTGTTTCAATCCCTGCCTATCAATACGGTTGATATCCTCACGCCTGCGTAACATCCCCGCACCGTATGTGAGCAATGAAACAACACGCCCATCTTCCGCATACTCATAGCCCTTTCCTTCCTCCTTCCCCTCTTTGAATGGCACTTCTTTTTGGATGATACCATTGGGATGGAAATAGCGCGCCATCCCATCACGTAGGTCATTCACATACAATTCCTCACTTACCAGAACACCTGTGGTATCGAATGAACGAGATGCACCGTTCTTTTTATTCGCTGCGTAATTGATCTCATTCTGCAATGATCCATCCGGTGCATAGAACCTCCAGAGACTATCCAGAAGAAAATTGTCCCGGTTTCCTTCGCTGCGCAAAACACCTGTATCGTAATAGTTCTTCCAGAAACCTTCTGGTTTTCCATTCAATAGAACACCTTCACTGCTCACCTTGCCATTGGGAAAGAAATATTTTGTTGGACCATCTTGATCCGGTTGTGCTGCAAGTTGCAATACACAAATAACAAGAACGATCGTATTGAACACCCTCTTCATCAGAAAATTAAATTCTTTTAAAAAGTTTGATAGTATAGTATGGTCGGTTCATTGTGTTGATGAAGAAATGTCCAGATGTTTGGATATATGGGATATCAAAAGTAACGCACGCGTTATGAACGATCCATCAGCAATTTGAGGAAAGGTCATACCCTGAGTATCTAGGGATGTACTTCATATTATCAACGATCCAGAAATGGGTCGCTTCAATGGTTTTTGTTCAAAGAAGGAGCTGAACTTCGACTGTTTTGATCGTTCGATCAGTGTGTGAACTGGATCGATAAGAGATGTTGTGTTATTGCCCATTTTTCTTAAGTGGAATTTGTGTTGACCGGCTATCTGAATGTTATCACAACTAATGAACAGTTCGGAGCGTGATCGAACGATCCGATCGTTGATAAGCGTTGGATCAATGGGTAGCAAGAACATCAATGCTCTTGTCTTCAGACATATAGCGACTTCGGACCTAACAGCGGTTGTTACGGGTATCTTTGTATTATGACAAAGACCATCTTCATAGGAAGCGATCATGCAGGGTTTGAATTGAAACATATTCTAAAAGATCACCTGCGTAATAAAGGATTCGAAGTTCAGGACAAAGGCACCCATGTTAAGGACAGTGTGGATTACCCGGACTATGCCCATGCGGTTGCAAAAAGTGTTGTAGCGGAACCGGATAGCTTCGGAATTGTCATTTGTGGGAGTGGTAACGGAGTTAACATCAGTGTGAATCGGCATAAAGGGATCCGCGCTGCATTGGCTTGGTCAGAAGAGATCGCAGAACTAGGCCGTCAACATAATAACGCGAACGTATTGTCCTTGCCAGCGCGATTCATTTCTGATGACCTGGCCATAGCAATAGTGGACACGTTCGTATCAACAAAGTTCGAGGGAGGTAGGCATCAACTTCGTGTGAACAAGATCGAACTGGACGCATAGGGAATGAGATATGCATCACTAATTCTCGTTTTGAGTTTAGCGCAGTTCAATGTACAAGCTCAACTAGACAGTATTGCATTGCGTTATGCGAACACGATCACACTGGAAGAACTACATGATCACTTGGTCATATTGAGCAGTGACTCGTTCATGGGACGGGATACGGGAAAAGAGGGTCAGAAAATGGCCGCAGCGTATCTGAAGAAGGAGATCGTTGAGATGGGCATCCCACCCTTACCCGCTTCGGCCCCTGGGTCAATAGTTGATGGCTATTTTCAACAATATGAATTGGTAGAAAGCCGCGTAGGTACGATCACGTTAACGGGCGGTGGCAAAGAGCTGATGTTCATGAAAGAACTGCTCTATTTTAGTGAGTCCCTGCCTCAAGCTCGGGCGGTAAGTGAGGTCGTATACATGGGCAGTGGTAGCACAATGGCTGAAACCAAAGGGTTGAAGGGCAAGGTGGTGATGATCGACGACCCAGGCAATCAGGATATGGCTATGATGGTCGCATTACGCATGAGCAATGATGCCGCAACAAAGGCGGGTGCCGAGGTACTGTTGATCCCCACAAAGCGATTGGAGCTTTTGAAAGAGGAACTTGGGCACTATGCGAGCAGTTCGCGCATGCGTCTGGCAACTGATGTTCCAGAGAAGGTGAAAGAACCACGCGCTCAGTTGATCCTTGTGGACGCCGACGCTATGGACGGTATGCTTGGAAAATGGAAACTGAACAAATTGTCCAGAAAAGGAGCAGGCAAAAAGGTGAGAGTAGACCTTGCTTTGGGAAAGGGTGAAAGTGGACATCGGGTTCTAGCAGAGAACGTGCTGGCCTACATAGAAGGCACGGACAAGAAGGATGAGGTGTTGGTCATAACCGCTCATTATGACCATATTGGCGTAGAGAATGGTGTGGTCTATAACGGAGCGGATGATGATGGTACCGGGACAGTAGCAATTCTGGAGATCGCAGAAGCGTTCGCAATGGCAAAGGCAGACGGCCATGGTCCACGCCGAAGCGTTCTGGTGATGCCGGTAAGTGGCGAGGAGAAGGGTTTGCTCGGTTCAAGTTACTACAGTGATCATCCGGTTTTTCCGTTGGCGAATACCATTGCGGATCTGAATATTGATATGATCGGAAGAAGGGATAGTTCGCACATGACCAGTGATCCGTACATCTACGTGATCGGTAGTGATCGCTTAAGTACTGATCTTCATGTCATGGACGAGAAAGCAAATAGCACCTATACACAGCTCGACCTGGACTATACGTTCAATTCCGAAGATGATCCGAACCGGTTCTATTATCGGAGCGACCATTACAACTTTGCCAAGAAAGGGGTACCAAGTATCTTTTATTTCAGCGGTGTACACGAAGATTACCACCAGCCTACGGACGATGTCGAGAAGATCCTATTTGATCTATTTCACCAACGCACACTGTTGGTATTCCACACGGCCTGGTTGCTTGCAAATGCCCCCGAAAGACCCGTTGTGGACAAGCCCTTGAAACCTTGAGTTACAGCCTGCTCGCCATTGGTATTGCGGGCTCCTTCAGAAGGTCGGTAACGAACAGTTCTATGTCCTGTTTGTATGCCGCATAGCGTTCTGCACCTGTTCCGGGGCCATAGAAACCGGTATGTATCCGCCTTACCATACCATCGCGCCCAATAAATATACAGGTCGGATAGCTCATTACGGCGTTGAGGAATGGCAGTGCCACCGAGGTGCTATCTTTATTTGCGCAGCCCACGAGTGCAATAGGAAAATCGAGATCCAGTCCATCTCTGTACCGTTTTAGGCCGGTAATTGCCTTGGTAGAATTCGGATCGCGCTCAAATGCAAGGGAGATGATGTTCAATCCGTTAGCATGGTGCTTGGAGTACAGCTCTTGAAGCAATCGGCTTTCATCGACGCAATTTGGGCACCAACTTCCCATGATCTGAATCACGAGCACCTTACCTGTGTTCTCCGGAGCCTTTGAGGCCACTACCCCACCATCAATGTCCGGAAAGGACAGGTCCACCATGTCATAACCCTCTTTCAAGTATGTTAGTGAATCTGCATTCCGAAGTTTGAAAGAAGGGTTTCGAAAAGCGATCCAGGGTTCTTGAAAGTGGATCCCGCTCCAGAAACGGCCGCACAGCGTATCATTCTTCAGGAGTGCTTTGAACAAGAAAGCATGGGAGCCATCGAATGTGGAGAGAAATAGAGAATCACCGCGTAGCGTTCCGTCCAAATAACGATAATCGCCTGTTTCTGTAGCGAATGTACCGGTTACATGGTCCCCGTTCTGATGAAAAAGACCAATGGCATCTTCCTCCTGCTCAGTTCCGAAATGCGATTCCCATTGGTTGCCGAGGGTCGCAGTTGTTCCGGTCTGTTCAAACCTTGAAAAGTCACCTGCTTTCGCAGTAAAGGCTATGGCGTAATTGGCCCCTTTGTAATAGTTATGCCATTGCCCCACCAGGGTGCTATCATTCACGATCGAGCCAGTGAATTCGGTGTCGAAATAGGGTAGTTTCCAAACAAAATGATCCTCTTCGAATACTACCTCGTCAACAATGATCGACTCATCTGCATTATGAATGACCACATGCCAAGCGTCAATAGTATGCTCAAGATCGAATAGGAATGGGAGTGCGTGCGTAGTATTCGCTATGGAGTCGGTTAGAGCTAGTTCCATGCGCCAAGGTCCGGTGCGAGGCACCATGGCTTCGCTTTCCGTGTTGTCCGTGCCGCACGCCGAGACCAGCAAGGTCAAGGCGAACAAGAAAGGAGCAATGGAACGAATTTTCATTTAGGTAGCGAAACTAAGGAAGACGCATTATGGCGTGCTCACCCTTTTCGTGAACCCTCGTGATCCTGATCAGTCTTTTCTGTGCTTCCTACAGGTCGAATTTGATCCCTTGGGCAAGTGGAAGTGTCGTGCCATAGTTGATCGTATTCGTCTGGCGTCGCATGTAGGTCTTCCACGCGTCACTGCCACTTTCGCGACCGCCGCCGGTTTCCTTCTCGCCACCGAAAGCGCCACCGATCTCTGCGCCGCTTGTGCCAATATTCACGTTCGCTATTCCGCAATCGCTTCCTACAGCTGAGAGGAATTGCTCTGCTTCAAGAAGGTCGCGTGTCATAACGGCGCTGCTCAATCCTTGTCTTACACCATTCTGGATCGCAATAGCATCGTGGATGTCACCCTTGTATCTGAGCAGGTAAAGAATAGGTGCGAAAGTTTCTTCCTGCACGATGTCCATATTGGACTCAGCCTCGACGACAGCAGGTTTTACGTAGCAACCGCTTGCATATTCCTCTCCGGAAAGAACACCGCCTTCAACAGCGATCGTGGCTCCTTGCTTCTTTGCTGCCAGCAATGCGTTCTCATACATTTTCACAGCATCCTTATCGATCAAAGGACCAACATGGTTCTTTTCGTTCAGTGGATCACCGATACGAAGCTGACCATATGCTTTGATGAGCTTATCGCGGAAGGCGTCATACACCTTATCTTGAATGATCAGACGGCGTGTACTTGTGCAACGCTGACCACATGTACCTACTGCACCGAATACTGCACCGATCAAAGCCATATCCAGGTCTGCCTTATCGCTGATGATAATGGCATTGTTGCCACCTAGTTCTAACAGGGAACGGCCTAGGCGCTGACCAACTGCTGCGCTCACGGCTTTACCCATGCGCGTGCTACCCGTTGCGCTGATCAATTGGATCCGCGCGTCCTTGCTCAACCACTCCCCTACTTCACGGTCACCGTTCACGATCGTACTAACACCTTCTGGAACGTTGTTTCGTTTGAAAACTTCAGCAGTAATATGCTGGCAAGCAATGCTCGCAAGTGGTGTTTTTTCACTCGGCTTCCAAAGGCAAACATTCCCGCAGACCCATGCCAGTGCTGTATTCCAGCACCACACGGCTACAGGAAAGTTGAATGCAGTGATAATACCCACAAGGCCCATTGGATGCCACTGTTCGTACATGCGATGGTCCGGGCGCTCGCTGTGCATGGTCAGGCCGTGTAACTGCCGAGATAGACCTACTGCAAAATCACAGATATCGATCATCTCCTGTACCTCACCAAGACCTTCTTGGTAGCTCTTGCCCATTTCGTAACTCACCAATTTGCCGAGATCATACTTGTGCTTTCTTAGTTCTTCGCCGAGCTGTCTTACAACCTCACCTCGCTTAGGAGCTGGCCATGAGCGCCATTCTAGGAACCCCTCTCGGGCTTTGGCGACCAACTTCTCATATTCGGCCTTGTTAGCACCACGCACCGTACCGACCAAGGCACCATCAACAGGACTGAAGCTTTTCAACTCAAGCCCCTCCCCCTTCAACCAATTGTTGCCCGTACTTACGCCGCTGTTCAGATCCTGAACACCAAGGCGGTTCAATACGTCAGATATTTTGTTGGTGCTTTTTGCAGTAGTCGCTGGCATGTTGTTGAGGTTCGTACCTGGTTTTGAAAATGGAGTGCAAAGGTACGGAGGTGTTGTCGGGGCGACTTCAGTATTGCGGTGATGCGCTGCTCATCTGGACCCGTTTTCAACGAAGCATTTGCTCAGAGTGACGAGTTTACATCTAAGCAGTTGAATCTCAGCGAATTATGATTATCTAGTAATTGCCGCCACAAACGATCGCTATTGCGCGAATCGATAGCTGGGATGGGTGTACTTCCATCGCGAGCCAAAAGTTTCTTGGGTGAGCAAAAAGCGACATTCTCAGGCTTCGAGTTTTTTGGCGATGTATAAAGTGCTAGAAGTTGGCCGTCCGTTGATGAGGGATAAAAAATTTGACCACTTCCCCATCGCGAATCCCTTAATCAGTGAGCTCAGTTTACCGAGACCTTTATATTGCTCGCTAAGCATGGCAATATAGTATGCGTCCATCCACATCCGTTTGGTCTCTAACAAAGTGAAACCATGTTCAAGGAGCAAGGTGTGAATGTCCTTTTGTCTGAAATGTGATAAGTGACGAGGAACATCCCAGGCTGCCCAATGTGGACCGTAATGCTGGGCGTCCCAACTGGAGCGGTCTGGTACGGCTATGATCAAAACCCCTTTGTTGGCCATCAGGGCGAACAGTTTTTTGAAGTGACTTCGCAGGTCCGGAATATGCTCAAGAACGTGCCACATGGTTATGGCGTTGAATTGTTCTTGGTGTGGAAGATCATCTATTGAAGGTACTACGGGAATACTGTAATTCGCAATAACTCCTTCGCGTGTATGGAGGCTTGGTTCGATTCCTTGTACTAAATAGCCCCGGCTCATAAGATGTGCTAGGAATTGACCCGTTCCACAGCCAATATCGAGAATTTTGCCATTAGGCTGACGGGCCTTTAGTAATCGAAATTTTCCGCGCAAAGTGAATCTCCGTGCAAGCTGGTACAGTCTGTCTTGGAGACTAGAATTAGCATTGCTATGTGATATATATTCCTCACTTTGGTAGTACTTACCGAGGTCATTTGATTTGGGGCGAGGGTTGGTAAATCGGAATCCACAATCCGAGCAATCGACAAGGTTGAAATTCTCCTTGGATACTGAGAAGTCAATGACGTTTAGGGCGTGCGTTGCCTGTTCCGATGCGCACAGGGGGCAGTTATTTAGATGTTCCAAAGTGTTATGTTCCACGTGGAACGATCTTTATGTTCAACGACCGAGATAGACTATTAACACGCTTAGGTCTGCTGGAGAAACGCCGCTAATTCGCGAGGCCTGGCCAAGGGTTGAGGGGCGTATCTTTTCAAGTTTTTGTCTAGCTTCCATACTTAGTGAGGTTAGGCGACCATAGTCAATACCAAGATCTAGGTTGACCCCATCCAGGCGAGTTAGTTTGTTCGCCATTTCGCGTTCTTTTGATAGGTAACCTTCATATTTCGAATTGATCTCAACCTGCTCAATCACTTCTTCGCGTAGATCTTCAGCGTCGGCCGCGACCTGAGTAACACGCTGCGATAGAGGCTCGAGGTCTGCATAGGTGATCTGTGGTCGTAGAAGGATGTCGAATAGTTTCACCTTTTGGTTTATGGGTGATGTTCCACGTGGAACGATCACTGGATTTACCGTACGGGGATCAACGCTTTCGTCCTTAAGCGCTGTTAGAAGGGCTTGGCTGTGTCGAGATTTGGATAGAACGCGTTCTAGTCTTTCGTTGCTTGCAAGACCTATTGTATGGGAGCGTTCCGTAAGGCGAATATCTGCATTGTCTTGTCGCAGAAGAATTCGGAATTCTGCACGACTGGTGAACATTCGATAAGGCTCTTCGGTTCCTTTGGTTATCAAGTCATCAATAAGTACGCCGATGTATGCTTCATCCCTGTTTAAGATGAATGGATCCTTTTCTACAAGTTTCAGATGTGCGTTGATACCCGCCATAAGGCCCTGGCAGGCGGCTTCCTCATAACCGGTTGTGCCGTTTATTTGACCGGCGAAATACAATCCGGAAACTAGCTTGGTTTCGAGCGTAAGTTTAAGTTGGGTAGGGGGGAAATAGTCATACTCCACCGCATATCCGGGTCGAAACATCATGGCCCCAGAAAAACCAGGTATGGCCCTCAGGGCTGCCAGCTGTGTTTCTTCTGGCAAGCTTGTACTGAACCCATTGATATAAGTCTCAACGGTATTCCAGCCTTCGGGTTCTACAAAGATCTGGTGGCGGTCTTTATCTGCGAAGCGGTCGATCTTGTCCTCGATACTAGGACAGTAACGTGGGCCAATGCCCCGGATCCGACCGTTGAACATTGGGCTGCGGTCAAACCCCGTTCGAAGTATATCGTGGACTTCCGGACTTGTATAGGTGATCCAGCACGACAATTGCTTTTTGCCATTCTGTCTCTTTGCGAAGGGGGAGTTCCCGGGAATAAAGCTGAAGTTAGAAGGGTCACTGTCGCCTAGTTGTTCTTCGAGTGCCGAATAATCAATACTGCGACCATCAACACGTGGGGGGGTCCCGGTTTTCATACGACCAGCTTCGAAGCCTAATTCAATGAGTTGCTCAGTTATACCGTGGCTTGCGTTTTCTCCAGCCCTACCTCCGCCGAGCTGGCGCTCTCCGATATGCATGATCCCGTTCATGAACGTACCGCTAGTAAGAACCACTGCACGACATGAAATGACCTTTCCCATACCGGTTTTTACACCAGTAACTCGGCCCCCTTGGACGACAATGTGGTTAACACTATCCTGCCAGAAGTGCACATTAGGTGTACCTTCTAACATGGAGCGCCACTCTGCCGCAAATTGATTGCGATCGTTCTGGCTACGTGGACTCCACATCGCAGGTCCCTTGCTTCTATTGAGCATGCGGAACTGTACGGTGCTACGGTCACTCACGATTCCGCTATAGCCACCGATGGCATCGATCTCCCGTACGATCTGACCCTTGGCAACCCCACCCATTGCCGGATTACAACTCATTTGTCCAATAACGCCCATGTTCATGGTTACCATGAGCACTGTGGAGCCCAGGTTAGCTGCAGCAGCTGCCGCTTCACATCCGGCGTGGCCGCCTCCAACCACAATTAGATCGTATACCTCGTTGTTGATCATGGAGAATGCATTGTATTGCGCTCGGTGCACCATTGTTCCACGTGGAACGATCCGCATGACGTTCTGATCCTCAGGTGGTTGTGCTTTTGAGTATGAGTGCGTTCCATGGACGCAGCAAAGGTATAGTCTATTACTGTCGGTTGTTAATCAAATGAACGGAAAAGACCGGCTGGTCTCACAAGTCGGATCAAGACTCCAGAACAACGGAAAGTTCGGTTGTTATTGTTCAGAAGAAGACCATACGCTAGTGAAGCGTTGTGCCCCCTTGTTCAGCTGTTTCAAGCCTAGAGGATCAACTAATTCAAGACCGGTAAGCCCTGCGAGTTATTACAGCTGAACGCCCTTCAACATCAAGCGCTGCCACTCAGGGTTCTTGCGAAGAAACTCTTTCACGAATGTACATGACGGCACCAAGCTCAGGTTGTTCTGTTCGGTCCAGGTAAGCACCTTTACTGTAATGACCTCGTCTATACCGTGCCCAGCAATAGCAACCGGCACATCAACGTGGGTAAGGAATATTCTGTCGCCATTACGATCATATTCCATACGGACCCGATGACCATCAACGCGCATTACGAATTGCCGTGATTCTTCTTCGTCGCTTAGCGGCAGTGCCTCTAGCTCAGGAAGGGAAAAGGGGTCTTTTTTGGCCATAATTGGGCTGCAAAGGTAATACTATTCCCGTTTTGCGTAACACGAAAAATTATTAATGATTGATCCGGGTTGATAATGAAATGTATTGTGTTGTTCACCGCAACAGTTCTCACAATAGTTTGATGAACAATGAGCAGTAGGCTGGATCAAAGGTTAAGTGTAGCTGCTACGAAGGGCAAGCCGATAGGAGTCACTCGAACGGTGAATTCAGCGTCATAAGCTAATCCAAGGTCTATAGCTAAGTGCTCGCCGATGATACGCACCCCAAGGCTATGCACATAGAAGGATCTATCTGGATCGGTAATGATATAGTGTTCCGTGACGACTGAAACATTAGGAAAGGCTCGGACAGCACCGGCAATAGAAAAAACCGGACCACGGGCAAAGTCGCTACCGTCATGAATAACACCACCAGAAAGCGTGATCTGATTGTCAATGTTTCCGATCGTAATTTGACCCATACCCGCAACGAAACCGGGTGCTTTTTTTAGTTCGCCGACCTCTGTTTGGGCAGTGGGCACTCGTGTGCGGAGATAAAAGGCCGTAACGCCAATATGGAAGATCTTGGACGGGCTTCCACTCACTTGCGCTCTTGCGGTGAAAACCGGGCCATTCTCTTTGGAACTGATCACCGATACCAGATCGATCCCTCCGGTAACACTAAGCGCATTGGTGATACCATAGCTCGCGGTATTCAACGAGACCATTGTGTTCTTATACCAGCCTTGTCTTTTTTCAAGTGGAATTGCCGAAGGGCTCTGAAAGTAATGAGTACCATATTGGTTGTTCGACCTTCTAAAACTACCGGGTCGACGTTTGCCAACAAGGGCCAAGGGGTATGTTCCCAAAGAGCAGTTCATACAAATGGGCGTGGCGTGTTCCTCAACAGGACCAACACCACCCCACGCCTGTGACGCATGAACATCGAGGTTCGGAAAGCAAATGGAAACCAAGATCAGACTAAGCAAAAAACACGCAGATAAAAAGGATGTTTCTCGTATGTGTTCTCGTTGCATATGTTCCAAGACGCTGGAAAGTGGCCAAGGATGCCCAGTGGCCAAAATTAGATAGAAGTTTGAACTGAACGAGATAACTGTCCAAGTGTACATATCGAGTAGAATGTCGTCAGGGGTTATTCATACCGATCACCAGCCTTTCGTTATTGTGAAGGTCACGACCAATGCAATTAACTAAGTACAACAGAAAACCGGACCAGAACCAGAACGGATGCGGGTCCATAACCTGTAACTTTACACCGCAACAACCATTACGGCATGTACGTTGATGGTTCTGAGGGAACATGCGCAACGATCACGAGCATCTTATAGTCAAACTCGATGCTTTCATACGGAAGTATTACAAGGACCGATTGATCCGTGGAGTGATCTACTCCATTGGCTTGTTGGTGCTGTTTTTCTTGATCGCGGCTTTTTTGGAGCATATTGGACACTTCGGCACCGCTATGCGCACAGGTTTGTTCTGGGGAAGTATTGCTGCCGCAACGGTCGTTCTTGCTCGGTTCGTGGCATTACCACTGGTGAAGCTGTTCCGATTAGGTGAAGTGATCTCCCATGCAGAGGCTGCCTCGATAATCGGCACTCATTTTTCAGAGGTAAGGGACAAGTTGTTGAATACATTGCAGCTTCGCGAAATGGCCAGCACCCAGCCTGCCAAACGCGAATTGATCGAAGCCGCTATCGACCAACGGAGCAAGGAGCTGGGTCCGGTGCCTTTCGTTAACGCAATTGACCTTCGTCGCAATACACGTTACTTACGATATGCACTTCCTCCGCTAGCGATCCTGCTTGTTGTGTTGTTCGCCGCACCGAGTTTGATAACCGGTCCAGCAAAGCGGATCATTGAGCACAGTAGCGAGTTCATTCCAGAAGCGCCTTTCAAGTTCGTTCTGGAGAACGATAGCCTTGACGTACCCGAAGAGCAGGATTTTGAGTTGGTTTTGGCCATAGAGGGCAATGCAATTCCACAGCAAGTTGAGCTTGTGGCGAATGGCCAGCGGATCCCCTTGGTAAAAAAGGACGCCACTCGGTTCATACACAGGTTCCGCAATGTGCATCAGGCGATAACCTTTCGGTTTGCGGCCGAAGGCTTCACCTCGGAGACGTACACACTGAACACGGTTCCTGACCCGTTATTGCTGGACTTTGGCATTACTGCGGAGTATCCCGCATATCTGGCCAGGCCTAAAGAGACATTGAGTAATACAGGAGACCTTGTAGTTCCAGCGGGCACCCGTGTCACGTGGAACATCAATGCCCGAAGTTCGAATGAATTGGCGCTCGCATTCGATGACACCACATTCACGCTCTCTCCAGCTGCAAGTGATAATGGAAATGCGGTATTCAGGGCTGAACGTCGATTCCTACAGAGTCACACGTACCGCATGACGCCGCGCAACGCAAAGCGCATTGCCGTGGTGCCCTTGCAGTACAGAGTAGAGACCGTGCCGGATCTTTATCCAAGTATCCAGGTGGATACACGCACGGACAGCAGTGCATTGAAACGCATGTTCTACCATGGTGAAATAGGTGATGATCACGGCTTCAAGCGCTTGGTCTTTCATTACCGATTCACGGTGGGTGGTGATAGTCTTGCGGCGGATCAGCGCTCCGGTGCCATGGAGCTACCCATAGAACAACGCAACACACGTCAAGAATTCTTCCACAGTTGGGATCTGTATGGTCTGCAACTTTTGCCAGGTGATCGCGTGGAGCATTGGTTTGAAGTGTGGGACAATGATGGCGTGAATGGGAGCAAGAGTGCGCGCAGTACGCCGCAGGTCTTCGAAGCGCCTACGTTGAAAGAGTTGTCACAACAACAGGACCAACAGAGCGAAGCTATAAAAAGCGGATTGAAAGAGAACATCAAGGAGGCCCAGGACCTACAGAAAGAATTGGACAAGTTACGTCGCGAAATGCTCGACAAGAAAGAGTTGAATTGGCAGGATAAACAGAAGTTGGAAAATGTGATGCAGCGGCAACAGGACCTGCAGAACAAGATCGAAAAGACCAGTCAGGAGTTGCGTCAGAGTCAGCAACAACAGCAGGAATTCCGTCCGAATGATGAACGTCTATTGGAGAAACAACAACAAGTGCAGGAGCTGTTCGAGAACGTATTGAGCGAAGAAATGAAAGATCTCTACCGTCAAGTGCAGGAACTGATGGAGAAGTTGGACAAGGAGAAGATCCAAGAGCAAATGCAAGAGATGAAGCTGGGGCAGGAGGATGTTGAGAAGGAGCTTGATCGTGCGTTGGAAATGTTCAAACGGATGGAGGTGGAGCAGAAAGCTGAGGATATTGCCAAGCAGTTGGAAGAATTGGCGGATAAGCAGGAAGAGTTGAGTGAAGAGACTAAAGAAGGAAGCAAGGACAATGAAGATCTGAAGAAAAAACAGGAAGAACTGAACACAGAGTTCGAGGACCTTCGGAAGCAGATGGACGAGCTGGAGAAAAAGAACGAAGAGTTGGAGCAACCAATGGATATTCCGAAGACGGACGAACAGGAGAAGGCCATTGAAGAGGACCAGAAGGAGAGCGGGGAACAGTTGGATAAAAAGCAGAATAAGAAAGCAGGGGATTCGCAGAAACAAGCAGCCGATAAAATGGACCAGCTTGCCCAGGAAATGCAGGCTGCCATGGAAAGCAGTGCGCAAGAACAGCAGGAGGAGGATATGGATGCGCTCCGGCAACTGTTGGAGAACATCGTGCAACTCAGTTTTGACCAAGAGGGCTTAATGGAAGACCTCGGCACAACATCCACCAAAGACCCGCGGTTCATTGAGCATGGGCGCACCCAAAGAAAGCTTCGCGATGACGCCAAGGTCATTGAAGACTCGCTATTTGCATTGAGCAAACGCGTACCGCAGCTGGAAAGCATCGTGAACCGTGAAATGAACTCGGTGAATGCGAACATGGATGAAGCGACCGGCTTCCTTGGTGAAGCGCGTGCCAATGAACGCTTCAAACCAATGGCGCTGGACAAGGAACAGCATGCCATGACGAGCCTTAACAACCTAGCTTTGCTGTTGGATGAGGCATTGCAACAAATGATGCAGCAAATGGCACAAGGCAAGCCGGGTAGTGGCAGTTGCAGTAAGCCTGGCGGAAGCGGCAGTGGTAAGGGTAATAAACCCAGTATGTCCAAGATGAAGGCGCAACAAGAAGCCCTTCAGAAGCAGTTGGAAGAAATGCGCAAGGGAATGGAAAAGGGCAAGATGCCCGGTGAAAAACCTGGCGAGCAGAACCAAGGTGGGATGGGAATGCCTGGAATGAGCCAACAATTGGCCCAAATGGCCGCGCAACAGGCCGCGATCAGGAAAGAAATGCAGCGCCTTTCACAAGAACTGAACAAAGACGGAAGTGGCGCAGGCAATCCTCTCGGTAAACTTGCCGAGGAGATGGAGCAACAGGAAAAAGACATTGTCAACAAGAATATCACACAAGAAACAGTTCGGCGCCAGCAGGATATCATGACCCGCTTATTGGAGCACGAGAAAGCCGAGCGTGAAAGGGAGCTTGATCAGAAGCGAACAAGCAACGAGGGCAAGGAATTACCACCTGCTGATCCAGCACGTTATTTTGACTACCAGCGCCGTAAAGCGCGTGAAGCAGAACTGTTACGAACAGTACCTCCGGGATTGAAACCGTATTATCGCGATCGGGTCAATACCTATTTCGATACATTTGACCGACCCTGAAACGACTATGGGAGCTTTAACAGAAGAGTTGGAATACACCCAGCGAATTAACTTCCCCGCCAAAGCGGAGAACATCGCATTGGCTGAGAAATTGATCGATGAGGCTTGTACAAAGCACAACGTTCATGAAAGCCACTATGGTAACATTTTGATCGCCCTTACCGAGGCTGTGAACAATGCTATTCATCACGGTAACAAGCTGGATCCTTCGAAAGAAGTGTCTTTGGGCTACGAGGTTAAAGGTGAGAAGATCATCTTCGTAGTGCAGGACGAGGGTCCGGGTTTTGATACCGAGAACTTGCCGGACCCAACGGACCCGAAGAATTTGGAGAAGCCGCACGGACGTGGAGTTTTCCTTATGCGTGCCTTGGCCGATTCGGTTGAATTCTCGGACAATGGCGCAACGGTTGCCATGGCGTTCAGCCTTAAGCCCGTTGAGGAATAAGATCAAGATGCCGACCATCACGTTCAAGGCCGTAGGTGTCAACAGTGCTTACCGCGATCGTGATGAACTGCGAAAGTGGCTCTGTGCCGTAGCACGATATCACGGACATAGCATTGGTGAGCTCAACTTCGTACTAATGACCGACAAGGCCTTATTGGAGTATAATAAGCGCTACTTAGGGCATGATGAGTATACCGATGTGATCACATTCGATGGCCAAACCGGAACCGGGATCTCCGGGGATATCCTTATGAGCTATGAACGGATCAAGGAAAACGCGGCTTCATTCGGCGTGTCGATCCAACACGAATTGAGACGCATAATGGTCCACGGGTTATTGCACTTGTTAGGTCATAAGGATAAGACGAAGGCCCAGCGCTCCTCCATGCGCGAGATGGAGGATGTGTGGTTGAAGAAACTGGCCTGAAACCAAATGTTTACTCAATAAAGAAGGGCCGTTGCCTCGAAAGACAACGACCCTCTTTTGCTGTCGTGAGCCGCCTCGCTCTTAGTCCACGACAGGTTGTTATTCGCCTTTCATTTCGCCCGCCAATTCAATGGCCGCAGCATTGGTGGCTTCTGCTTTAGCTTTGATCTCCTTCCAATTCTCAGGAGTTGCATTGCTCACTGCAGTAAGCGCTGCTTCCAGATCTTTCTGAGTACTAACTAGCTTGTCGCGATTCGTAGTTGCTGATTCTTTATTCTCCGGTGTTGATACTTCCACCATTTTATTGGCATTACCTAAATGGCCACTAACCATTGACAATGTTTCTTTAAGCGTGCCGGCCATGGCTTGTATCTCGCCTTTGTTGGCCTGTTCAATAGCCGGCTTTGCAACAGATCCAGTTGTCTTTTCTTGCGCCATGAGCGATGTGCCAGCGAATAATAGAGCGATCGTAAACAGTGTGTACTTCATTTTAGTTGGGTTTGATTAGGTTCTAGAGAGTCGTCCGTGTCTAAAAAGCGTGCCAAGTAGTTCGGTTTTTTCTATCTGCTTGACATTGCAAAGCTAAGGGTTGTTGACCCCTGAATTACAGTGTTTTGCGGAGAAAACGGCAAAATCATACCTCCAAACGGCGAATGCATTCTTTGTAACGCTCAAGGGCGTTATTATTGTTCACAAAGGCTCCTTACCTAGATCTATCACGGGTTGTGGGCCTTGTTGGGCGAAATACATTTTCCGGGATGACTATCTTGTTCGCTAATTCAGCTCCGACATGAACACATTGCTGCATTATATTATGATCATGGCCACATTGGCCAGTACCAGTCAAGGCATTGGCCAGACCTTCACGCTAACAAGCAAGGATGTTGGCGGGCAAGCTACCATGCAGCAGGTCTTCAATGAGTTTGGTTGTACTGGCGCGAACTTGAGCCCGGAACTAAGTTGGTCAAATGCTCCGGCCGGGACAAAGAGTTTCGCAATAACCATGTACGACCCGGATGCACCAACAGGAAGTGGGTGGTGGCATTGGACAGTTTTTGACATACCTGTGGGTACATCGAGTTTGGCGAGCGGGGCTGGTGATGTGAACAAAGGCCTACTTCCGGCTGGCGCATTGCAAGGTCAAACGGATTTTGGAGTAGTTGGCTATGGCGGACCATGCCCCCCACCTGGTCATGGGCCTCACCAATATTTGATCACTATCCATGCGCTCGATATTGAGACACTTGGATTGACCACGTCGGCTTCCGCACCAATGGTAGGTTTTACCGTTAACCAGCATACGTTGGCCAAGGCCACGATCGTATTTTATTACGAACGGAAATAGCATGGATCATTGAACGGTGAAAAAGAAACGCACCCTTGCTCACCAATGTTCTGAACCTCGAATTGAACTGCAACGGCGTTCCGGTATTTTGTTCCCTAAAATGCTGCGGAGTTGGATCGGCAGGATCACTTCATTGACGTGCGCAATAGACGCGTATAGATTCCGAGATCATTCCCGTCACGCCTGAATACCTTTGCAGCCTTAATTTTTCGATCCGTTCAATGTCCGTAAGAGTTCGTTTTGCCCCAAGTCCGACCGGCCCACTCCACATGGGTGGAGTGCGTACCGCGCTGTATAACTACCTATTCGCAAAAAAGAATGGTGGTAAGTTCTTACTGCGGATCGAAGACACGGACCAGACCCGCTATGTACCCGGAGCCGAGGATTACATTAAGGAAAGTCTGGAGTGGTGTGGTATGATCCCGGATGAAAGCCCCTGGGTCGGTGGTCCCGATGGGCCTTATCGCCAAAGCGACCGAAAGTACCTATACAAGCAGTACGCGGAAGAGCTTGTTCTCAATGACAAAGCGTATTACGCGTTCGATACCAGCGAAGAACTGGATGCCATGCGCGAGCGTCTAAAGGCCGCAGGTGTTGCAGCGCCTGCGTACAACGCCGTTACGCGGGAGCACATGAAGAACAGCCTAACGCTAAGCGCCGACGAGACCAAGGAGCGTTTGGAACGAGGCGATGAACATGTTATCCGCCTTAAGGTGCCACGCCATGCCGAGGTGCGGTTCGAGGATGTGATCCGGGGTTGGGTAGTTGTACACAGTGCGAATATCGACGATAAGGTGCTGTTCAAAAGCGATGGAATGCCCACGTACCATTTGGCCAATATCGTTGATGATCACTTGATGCGCATAACGCACGTTATCCGTGGAGAAGAATGGTTGCCAAGTGCTCCGGTACATGTACTGATCTACGAAGCCTTTGGCTGGGAGCGACCAGCATTCGCACACTTGCCCTTGATACTGAAGCCGGATGGTAATGGTAAGCTGAGCAAGCGTGATGGTGACCGTTTAGGATTCCCGGTGTTCTCTTTGGACTGGACCGACCCGAAGACGGGTGAAAAGAGCAGCGGATACCGCGAGAAAGGATATTATCCGGAAGCATTCATCAACATGCTTGCACTCTTGGGGTGGAATCCGGGAACGGACCAAGAGATCATGAGCTTGGCAGAACTAACGGAACTTTTCGATCTGGAACGTGTGCATAAAGGCGGAGCAAAATTCGATCCGGACAAGACCAACTGGTTCAATCAACAATACTTACGCATGCTTCCGGATACGGAGCTGGGTGCGCAACTACAGATCAAACTGAAGGATAAGGGAATTGACACTTCGCTTGAGCGTGCCACTAAGGCCGCAGTGTTATTGAAAGAGCGGGCCACCTTCGTTGATGACATGCTGGAGGGAACCTATTTGTTCATTTCCGGTTCGCCATTGGAGAGTGCCTCTGATGCTGCAAAAGCAGATCTGGCAAAACGCTGGAAACCCGAATTAGTGCCTGTTGTCGAGCGTTTCATCGCAATGATCAACGAAAAAGCACCCGTTGCTGCCGACGATTTCCATGCTTTGTTCGATGCATTGTTGGCAGCAACCGGAATGAAGATCGGACAGGTCATGCCGATCTACCGGCTATTCGTCGCAGGCACTATGCAAGGCCCCGGCATGTTCGATGTGAGCGCCTTATTAGGCCATATGGAAGTAGCTGATCGCCTGAGAAAAGGGTTGGTAATAGCAGGCTGATGGGCGTAATACAAGTGAATGGGATCCGGCTTCAGGCGTTTCACGGTTGTTTGGAAGAAGAAGGTGTTATCGGAGGGAACTACCGTGTGGATATCCAAGTGGAAGGCGATTTCGTTGATGCGGAAAGAACCGATGATCTGAAGAATACCGTGGACTACGGCCAAGTAGCCGCCATAGTACGGGCCGAAATGGCCATACGCAGCAAACTGATCGAGCATGTTTGCAGTCGCATATTAACGGCAATGAAAACGGAGTGGCCGCAAGCAACGCGTTGGCGGGTACGCGTCGTAAAAGAACGCCCCCCGATCCATGGAGACGTGGACGAAGCGGTCTATACACTGGAAGGCTAATCTAGGGTCTGTTTTCGAATTTCTGCTGATCGGCCTGATCCAGCCTGATCTGTTGTTGTATCTTCGCGGCCCCATTCACGGTCGCGTGGCCGAGTGGCTAGGCACAGCTCTGCAAAAGCTGCTACTGCGGTTCGAATCCGCACGCGACCTCACTAAGAAGTGCTCCGGAATTATTCCGGGGCACTTCGACTTTTGTAGGATCGGCATCGCATTTAGTTCAAGAATGGCAGTTTATCCGGTCGTTGAAATTACCTTGGCCCATACCGATCGACGATATATTGCGTTCCCAGCATTGCCTGTTATTAGTCCCATGACGCTCAAAACAACCCTGTTCGTAATACTAAGTGTTCTTGTTGGATCAGTCGATGTGTTAGCGCAGACCACATCGATAGGCCAATGGCAGGACCATTTACCCTATCGAACTACGATCGCAGTGGCTCTTGGCGGTGGTAACGTGTACTGTGCTACTACAACCGGGCTTTTCAAATACGACCCATCGGCCGGAGAGATCGAACGCCTGAATAAAGTGAATGCTTTAAATGACGTGGGGGTCCAGGGAATTGCATGGAATGAGCCATTGGGCATGTTGGTGGTGTATTATTCCAACGGCAATTTGGATCTGATCCAAGGCAGTACGAGTTATAATATGAATGACATTAAGCGCAGCACGATCCTGGGTGATAAGGGCATTTATGGCATTCACTTCGAGGGCACCACAGCCTATTTGAGCTGTGGGTTCGGTATCGTTAAGGTCGACCTGGTCGGCAGAGAGGTACAGGATACGTGGTTCATCGGTCCGGGTGGTTCCCAGGTCGAAGTGGCAGGCGTTGCTTTCTATGGAGATTCGATCTACGCCGCAACGCGAACCGGCTTGTTCAGTGCTTGGCGAAATGCAGCGAATTTGGCAGCATTCGATAATTGGCACAAACGCATCGACATGGCTTCCACAATGTCCAGTGGGCCATTCAACGACGTTGTGAGTTTTGGAGGTAAGCTCCTATTGAACTTTGACGGGACAGCCAATGATTCGGACACGTTGCTCGTATTGGACGATTCGGGAGTTTTTCAACCATTTCAGCCGCTATTTGGTCGTGAGAACCGAAACCTGAATGTTTCAAATGATGGACAATTCGTGATCATTCCGCACAGAACTGACATACAACGGTTGAACTCGGTTTTGGACGAGGTGACTCCTCAATACGGATATGAGGGAACGGAGGTCAAGGCTTCACAGGCCGTTCATGGTGAGAATGGGGTTATTTGGGTCGCGGACCAACAATTAGGCCTCGTAAAAGGCGAAGGTTATGGGGTTGGAACATCGATCCTTCCTAATGGCCCAAGGCATACATCGGTATATTCCTTGACCGCAAGTGGAAATGCAGTATATGTTTCCAGTGGAGCCCTGGCCGGTAATTGGACCAATACATTCCTGAAGGATGGACTGTACAATTATGTCGATGGAAATTGGATGTCATTCGACCGTGATAATACGCCCTTGATGTTCGGCAATAATGGTTATGGCGAAGCGGTGAATGATATTGTGGCCGTTGCGATCGACCCAAAGGACCCGAACCATGCATTCGCTGGCTCTTGGGAAGAGGGGTTGATCGAATTCCGTGACCGGGTTCCAATTGGATTCTACAATACGGATAATAGCTCATTACTGGAGGAGACCAATAGCGAACCGAACAAAGTGGATGTTGGCGGACTTTGTTATGATAAGGAGGGAAATCTTTGGATCTCGAACGCGAATACGGCTAAACCCATCCAAGTATATACCAAGAATGGTGATTGGCAGGGGTTTGACCCCGGTGCTATTTTGAATGGGAACACGCTTGTTGGAAATATTCTGGCAGCTTCCAATGGATATGTTTGGGTCATTCGTCCACGTGGAAATTCATTACTGGTGTTCGATCCTGGCAATAGTATTTTGGATACAGGGGACGACCGTTACAAACTTCTCACCAATATCGAAGGGGCGGGGGGGCTTCCTTCGCAGGATGCGTATTGTTTTGCTGAAGATAAAGAGGGTCAGATATGGATCGGGACGAACAAGGGGGTTGCGGTTTTCTATAACCCCTCTTCCGTTTTCGACGGCGAGGGATTCGATGCACAACAGATCCTGATAGAGCAGGATGGAAACACGCAACTTCTATTGGAAACGGAATCAGTCAGCGCGATCGCTGTAGATGGTGCGGATCGCAAATGGATCGGCACCCAGACCAGCGGCGCGTATCTGATCTCGTCCGACGGACAGGAAGAGATCCATCATTTCACGGCGGCCAATAGTCCATTACCCAGCGACAACATCATTGGCATTGCCGTGAACGAGGTTACCGGAGATGTCTTCTTTGGTACTGATCGCGGTATCATGAGCTATCGCAGTGATGCAGTTGATGGAGTTAACGATAGTGATTGTGCTAAGGTTTTTCCGAATCCGGTTGTACCGAATTATACAGGACCGATCGCAGTAACCGGGTTGGTGCGGGACAGCGAAGTAAAGATCACGGATGTTAGTGGAAATTTGGTGTACCGTACGACCTCGCTTGGTGGCCAAGCCATTTGGAATGGAAATGACATGGCTGGGAATCGGGTAAGTACCGGGGTGTACTTGATCTTTGCTAGCGACCGTTCCGGAAGCTTTAAGTGTAATACCAAGGTCCTCGTTACGCGCTAGCAGCCATGCTACATACCACGCGTGCTGTTGTTCTGCGAACCATAAAGCATGGAGATAGAACCGTCGTATTGAAAGCATACACGGAACTATTCGGGTTGCGCAGTTACATGGTCCGCTCTGGTGGAAAAGGAGGAGTCGCCCCTTCGGCATTGCTTCCTTTATCACGCGTGGAACTAGTCGTTACCGAGAATACGGAACGTGAAATGCACACCGTACGCGAGCTCCGTGTAGAAAGGCCCTACACACAACTTCATGTGGATGCCATACGCGGCACCTTGGCCTTATTTACTCAAGAACTTCTGTACAAAGTGCTTCGAGAGGAATCCGAAGATCCCGACCTATTCGCATTCGTGGAAGAAGCTTTGGAAGCAATGGACACAGCTCCCGATGTGCGTTGTTTCCCCTTGGTCATGCTGGTTCATCTCTCCGGGCACCTAGGTTTCTACCCGGAACCTCCCCGACAAGGCGAAGACCGATTCGACCTGAAAGAAGGTCACTTCATTAAAAGCGCGGCCCAGCTGTCTGGCCCGGGCGCCGAACCGGGGGGACATACTCTAGGTCCTCCGTTGAGTGCGCTTCTGGCTCAACTGCTTCAAGTGAACTTCCGTTCGATGGCAACAATTACAATTCCTTCCATGCAAAGAAGGGAACTTTTGGAACGCCTACTGCTCTATTATCGGTTGCATGTAACAGGGTTGGGCGAAATGCGTTCACCGGCGGTGCTGCATCAGGTTCTGGGGTAGGGGGGCGTAACTTGCGGCCGTATTAGAAACCATGGAATTTCCTACTCGGCATGTGCCGCCAATTGCCGCGCAGAAGATCAAAGAGATAACTGTTCACGGGCATACGCGGCACGACGCTTACTATTGGATGCGGCTTACTGAGATCCAGCGCGTCACTGTGCCGTACGACGAGCACACTCAAGAGGTCATTGCCCACCTCGCGGCAGAGAACGCGTATAGCGATGCCGTATTAGCTCCCGTAGCGGGTTTGCGCGCCCGACTTTACGAAGAGATCAAGGGGCGTATCAAAGAAACCGACCTCAGTGTGCCGTATCGGGAGAACGGGTATTGGTACCATCACCGGTATGAAGAAGGCAAGGAGTACCCTGTACATGTGCGTCGAAAAGATGAACCGGATGCAGTTGCCGAGGACATTCTGAATGAGAATGAATTGGCCGCAGGTCTAGCTTATTTCGATCTTGCTGATTACGAAATAGACCCAAACAATACAATTGTCGGATACAGTATTGATACGGTCGGTCGCCGCCAATATGAAATTCGGTTCCGCGACCTGCTCACAGGAAAAGAACTACCCGATACGATCCCTGATACCGGTGGTGGTTGTGCATTCGCGGATGACCGTACGGTATTCTATCCCAGACAGGATGAGACCTTACGCAGCTATCGGATCTACAGGCACATTTTAGGGACGGACCCGATCTCTGATGTGCTCGTATATGAAGAAAAGGACGTCACTTTTAGCTGTGATATCTATCGGAGCCGCTCTGATCGTTTCATGATCATAAGCACGGAAAGTAGTTTCAGCAGCGAGCATTTATTTCTCCCGGTTGACCAGCCCGAAGGAACGTTCCAGGTCTTCCTCCCGCGTGAAGAAGAACACGAATATTCAATCATACACGTGCCAGGAGCAGCTCCGGAAGAAGCAGGCAAGTGGTACATCATGACCAACTGGAAAGCCACTAATTTCCGGTTGATGGAGTGCGCCGAAAGTGATACGCGTAAAAAGGCCAAGTGGAAGGAAGTTCTAGCGCATGACCATGAGGTCCTATTGGAAGATGTGGATGTATTCAAAGATCATCTGGTGTTCAGTGAGCGGAAAGACGGCCTTCCGCACATTCGCGTACGGCGGATCAGCGATGGTCATGAACACGAGATCTCATTCAATGACCCTGCCTATGTGTGTTACACAGGGGTCAATACGGAGTGGAACTCGGATCAATTGCGGTTCGGCTATGCTTCGCTTACTACACCAAGCGGCGTTTATCTGCACGACCTGAACACGACCAAGGATACGCTATTGAAACAACAGGAAGTGATCGGGGATTTCGATGCGGCCAATTACAAGAGTGAACGCATTTGGGTAACCGCAGGTGACGGTGTTAAGGTACCCGTGTCGTTGGTTCATCGCAAGGGAACTTTATTGGATGGCACGGCCCCGCTATTGCTTTATGGTTATGGTAGTTACGGGCACAGTATCGACCCTGTTTTCGGCAGTGCACGGTTGAGTCTTTTGGATCGTGGATTCGTGTTCGCAATAGCCCATATTCGGGGCGGCGAAGAGTTGGGCAGAGCGTGGTATGATAACGGTCGTTTGGAATACAAGCTCAATACGTTCACGGATTTCATTGATTGTGCAGTGTCATTGGTTGACCGGAACTATGCGGACCCCAAGCGACTATTCGCATGGGGCGGAAGCGCCGGTGGATTATTGGTCGGTGCAGTATTGAACATGCGTCCGGATCTATGGAAAGCGGTTGTTGCCGAGGTCCCATTTGTAGATGTGGTAACCACCATGCTGGACGATACCATTCCGCTGACCACGGGTGAATACGAAGAGTGGGGCGACCCGAATGAAAAGGAGGCCTATGAACGCATGCTGAGCTATTCGCCGTATGACAACGTAAAGGATGCCGAATACCCGGCCGTATTGGTGATCACAGGACTCCACGATAGCCAAGTACAGTATTGGGAACCTGCAAAGTGGGTTCAGCGACTAAGAAATCACCAAAAAGGCGATGCACCGATTTTGTTGCACACCGACCTGGAAGCGGGTCACGGCGGCGCTACGGGTAGGTTCGAAGCACTTAAGGAAACCGCTTTGATCTACGCGTTCCTGATAGAGCAAGCAGGGTTGAACAATACGTAGTATGAACGATGTATGTGAGCTGTTCAGCTCGCAATACTTTCCACAAGCATGATATCCTCGGGCAACATGGGGATCACATTGATGGGCCCGCCGGACCGGCTTTGAAGCCGCTCGTAATCTCCAATGCTTGCGAAGAACAACTGATGGGCTTCGCCATCATTTGAACCTTCTTGTAGGGGGCTTTCTGCGGTCTTGACCTCCCAGATCACGCCGAAAACTTCGCGACCATTTCGCAATTTGAATCGGCAGTGTTTATGGGCATGCTTTTGAATGATCGTGGTATCCATGGCGAGGGGGCTACTGCTGGAAAGGTACAGCGAACCGCACGCATAGCCTAGCGTCATTTATCAACGATCGTGCTTTTTAAGCTGTCCAAACGCGATTAATGAGCGACCAATTAAGGGGATACGTATCAAAAGAAAAAGTGAAAACAATTGGATAGAGACCCTTGTAGGACCATCAAGAGCCTTGGGCCTTGATCTTGATCTTCTGACCAGGCTTCAAGCCATGGCTCACTACCGCGGAGTTCAAGCGTTTCAGGTCGTCCACGGAAATGCCGGGGTACATGTTTGCGATGCCCCACAACGTATCACCTGGTTGAACGGTGTGGTACGTGTATGCCATATTATTTACAGGCTGCTCGGCTGCTTTCGATTCAGAAGTAGTGGAAGCGGTTTCCAAGTGCTTGCCGACCAACAATTTTTGCCCAGCCCTGATCATGGTTCCGCGGATCCCGTTCATGCTCTTCAACTGAGAAACCGAAATACGGTACTTGCTTGCGATCACCCCTAATGATTCGCCTCGGCGAACAGTATGATACCGGTTCTTGGTAGATGCTTTTGGTGCAGTATTATTCACTGCAATTGTTTCTGGTCGAGGTGCTGGAGGTGCAACGATCGTTCTCGTACGGAAATCAGCCTCATTCGCAACATAAATTCCAGCCGCAGCAACAGGTAAATAGACAGTGGTTGCTTTTGCAGAGGCCGGTACAACGCCGAGCTTCAACATAGGGTTCAACGCAAGTAATGCATCCGGGTCAACGCCGGTAACTGCTGCAACACTGCGCAGATCCATGGCATAGTCCACCTGCACAGTGTCCACATCAAATGCACGGAATGCCGGTGCGACGGGGTATAGATTATGATCCGCGTGGTGCTCGAACAAATAATTCACGGCGATGAATGCAGGAACATATCCACGGGTTTCCCTCGGTAGGTGACCGTAGATGGCCCAGTAATCCTTTGAACCACCACTTCGACGAATTGCCTTGTTCACATTACCCGGGCCGCAGTTATATGCAGCTAGGGCCATTGACCAATCATCGTACATACCATATAAATGCTTCAGGTAAAGACATGCCGCTTCCGTGCTCTTGTATACATCGTGGCGCTCATCGACATAGCTTGTAACATTCATGCCATAGGAGCGGCCTGTAGGTAACATGAATTGCCATAGCCCAGCAGCGCCTGCACGGCTATGTACTGAAGGGTTCAATGCGCTTTCTACAACAGCGAGATACTTCAGTTCCAACGGCATATTGTGCCGATCCAGAGCTTCTTCAAAGATCGGGAAATATAATTCTGAGAGACCGAGCATGCGGCTGCTCATCTCACGTTTACGTGTTACGTATAAGTTGATATACGAGTCCACAACATCATTGTAAGTAAGATCGAAAGGTGTTTCAGCATCCAGGTCGGCAACCCATACTCGCACCTTTTCTTTCGGCCAATCCGGAACAACATCTGGGGCAAAACCATGGATGTTGTGATGACCTGTGTCCGTAGTGAACTTCGAATTCGCGATCCAGGGAAGCCTTGCTAAAGCATCGATATTCGCGATCACTGGGTCGTCTTCCAATAGCACGGTCACGACCGTGTCCGGCATGTAGATCACCTCTTCAACCGGTTGCGCAAAAAGAGCAAACGGAGTAGCAAGCGCAAAAAGGGCTATGTGGCGAAAAGGCATTGACTGCTAAAACATCGTTGCGATGTGGGCGAAGTTATCCCTAATACGGACTTTCTGATGCGTTTGTTGTAGTTGCGCTGTGTTAATGTTTCCATCGTAACGCTGAACATCAGCAAGATAGGGACATTCTCAGAACAACCGCTTGGCTGCTGCTAAGAGCTTCGCCTCCGCAAACGGAGTAGCAGTAAGCTGGATCCCATAGGGTAGACCGTTGCTGTGTGTTCCAGTAGGCAAGCTGATGGCAGGCACGCCGGCCAAGTTTGCTTGCACAGTGAAAATGTCCTGCAGATACATGGCAATTGGATCGTTCACAGCGCCATGCGCAAAAGCGGTACCGGGGCAAGTAGGGCCTAGCAGAATGTCATAGGTTGAGCAAGCCTCGATCGTGCGATCGCGAATGATACGGCGCACACGTTGAGCTTGTGCGTAATACGCATCGTAATAACCAGCACTCAAAACGAATGTGCCAAGTAGAATACGTCGCTGTACTTCCGGCCCGAAGCCTTCTGAGCGGCTTAGGCGATAGGTTTCTTCTACGCCTTTGGCTTTCGTACTTCGATGACCGTAGTGGATTCCATCGAAACGAGCCAAGTTGCTGCTTGCTTCGGCCGTTGCGAGGATATAATAGGCTGGCACTTGGTGATCGAGCAAAGGGATCTCCACTGGTTCAACGGTATGACCTTCGGCCTTTAATCGATCGATCTGGGCTTTTAAATGGGCCACGACCTCGGGATCCATGCCGTCGCGTTCCAAGCCTTCACGGAAATATCCGATCCGGAGTTTTCCCGGATCGGCCAAAGTGACCGGTTCTACTGGCTTACGACTCGTTGTGCTGTCTTTCGGGTCGTGTCCGGCCATAACCTGATAAACCGCGGCCACATCATCAACTGTATGTGCAAAGGGTCCGATCTGATCGAAGCTACTGGCAAAGGCGATCAACCCATAACGACTGACACGGCCGTACGTGGGCTTGAATCCGATCGTGCCAGTGAACGATGCAGGCTGTCGAATGCTTCCGCCAGTATCACTACCCAAGGCCACATGTACAATGTCCGCAGCTACGGATGCTGCTGCGCCGCCGCTTGATCCGCCGGGAACCATATCAGTGTTCACCGGGTTCTTAACGTTGCCGAATGCACTGTTCTCATTGCTACTGCCCATGGCGAACTCATCGCAATTGGTTCGGCCAATGATCACGGCATCAGCCGCCAGAAGGCGTTCAACGGCAGTGGCCGTATAAAGCGATGTGAATCCTTGCAACATCTTGGAGGACGCACTCACCATATGGTCCTTGTAACAGAGGTTGTCCTTGATGCTGATGACCATTCCGGCCAATGGCCCCGCTTTGCCAGCAGCGCGTTTGGAATCAACCGCTTCCGCTTGTGCAATAGCCGATGTGGGGAAGAGTTCCAAGAAAGCGTTCAGGTCCTTTTTTGATACAGCAGAAGCCAATGCTGCTTCTGTGGCAGCAAGCACACTGCCGCCCTTGGACAACACCTCTTTCTCCTCGGAAAAGGTCTTTGTAGAAGGCACAACAGGGTCAGGACTTGGTCTCGTCCTTGGATTTACTGTCGTCCTTGAGGTCTTTACTGGCATCCTTGAACTCCTTCATGCCTTGGCCAAGCCCGCGCATGAGTTCGGGGATCTTCTTACCGCCGAACAAGAGCAATAGCACCACAACTACCAGAACGATCTGCCATGGACCGATCACACCAAGAAGAATGGACAAAGGAAGAAAAGACATCGTGGTCACAGGATTAGGCCGTAAAGGTAATGCATTGCTTATCGGTACAACCACGGCGCTGGATCAGTCTTCTCCAAGCCATTGGCGGTGATCTTCCAGATCTCAATGTGTGCTACGGACCCATTGTCACCGTTCAGGACGGTACCAACGGTTTGTTTGGTGTCGACGTTCTGACCTTTAGCTACGCTTGCCTCGCGCAAGTTGCTGTATACGGTCCTGTACGCGCCATGGCTTATGATCACGGCTTTTCCGGCACCCGGTAACACGATCACGCTGCTAACCTCGCCTCGGAACAATGCCCGCACCGGTGCGCCGATCTCTGTAGTAATATCGATACCGCTATTATCAATTTGGATACCCGCGATCACCGGATGTGCCTGTTTTCCGAATCGGCTGGTGATCACACCTTTCTCAACAGGCCATGGTAATTTGCCTTTGTTCTTCACGAAATCCTCATTCAGTTCTTTTGCCTCCGGGGTAAGTGTGAGATCCAACTTGCCGGTTTTTGCTGCTGTTGAACCCGCCTTCGGTTTCATGCTTTCCTCGATCGCCTTGCGGATGGCCCTGTCAAGTTCCTTCCGTTTGTTTTCTTGTTTCTTTTGGGTCTCCTTCAGTTTACTCTCTTCCTTTTTAAGGCTCTTCAAAGCGGTCTGTTGTCCATTACGGTCACTATCCAGTTTCTGCTTTTCCGCGAGCTGATCGTTCACCAGTTTTTTCTTGTCACTCCTTTGTGTCGTGAGTCCTGCAACGCGCTGTTCAATGGCAGCACTCGTTTCTGAGATCAGCGCAGCTTGTCGTTGGCGTTGTTCGCCGATCTGGTTCAAGTAGCGCGAACGTTTGAATGCTTGTTGAAAGCTACTTGCCGCGAATAAATAGCTCATGCGATCATATGAACTGCGGTTACGATAAGCGAATTGCAGCATGCGTCCATATTCTTCCTTCAATGTTCCCAGGTCTTCGTTCAGGGAAGCTACCATTTGCTCATCGTCCAGGATCTGCTGTTCCACGCGACGTAACTCACCGCTCATGGTGTTGATCAATTGCTGGCGTGTACCGATCTGGCTTTCCAGTAATTGCAATTGCTGCTGCGTAACCCGTTGTTCTTTTTTTGCTTGGTCTATCAGTGCCGTGGTGGTGCGGATCTGTTTATCCAAAGCCGTGCGCTTCTTCTCAAGGTCGCCTTGTGATTGGGCTGAAGAGAAGGTAGGGAGTAAGAGAACAAGAAGTAGGGCGAACCGAATTAGCTGACGCATCATTGAACGTTGATCCATATTTCCGTCGAGGACTGCGATCATATTGGCCGCGAAACTAAGTTCTACACTAACGCATCCATGCGAATTGAACGTATGAAGGCTGACAACGCAGAACTAATAACCGTTCTCTGATCACGGCATCGGAACGAATTTCTCGGGGATCGAGAAGTTCATTTGGAGTGGTCCTTCCAACACGATCCGTGACAACTCAAGCACAGCCGTGGCTTGTCTTCCAGGCTCGGTCAACGTGATGCTGACCTTTGTCGGCATATGATATTGGTCGCTCCCGCCACGCTCCAGATAGTCGATCTCCGCAACTTGGTCACGGACCAGGTCTGCTATTTGCACACGCGTGACCAACATGCTATCGGGTTCCAGCCAGTAACGGAATACGACGGCTTCCACCTCTTCCGCTTTACGCAATGTTCGTTCCAACCTCCGTTCACCCATATCGCGGTCACGGGCCAAAGTGTCGCTGGGGCTAATGTCTTCTGCAGCACGTACGAAGCGGCGTTTTTCTTTGCTGGTCAGAACATATTGGCCGTTCTCGCGATCACTGCGGTACTTTTCGTTCGGTTCCAACCCAATCGGCAACCCCAGAAGGGCGTCCTGAAGTAGATCAAGGTCGGGTTGGATCTTGAATTTCTCCAATGTGGCGGTGGTATCCCCTAAGAAATACTGATCATCGATGCGATTCAAAAGCTTAACGCTATCCTCGGTGATCACCAATCGAGCGGCTTCAATACCCAGTGCAGGAATTACGCTGATCCATGCCGCGCTGTCGGTAACAGATCGGATCAGTGCTTTGAAATTTCTATTTCCGGTCGGTAAACGGAGATCAATTGTGGCCTTTGCAGAATAATAAGGCACCTTCATCCGCTCGGAATTGTTCACGATCCGTTCAATGATCCGTTCTGGAGATCGTGCTGGGATGTCTCTGCCGATAAGGGGTAGCGGTTTGCCGCTCTTGCATGCGCTTGAGGTGAGGAGTGCGAGCAGTACAACTGCTTTTGCTGCTCTCTTCATTCAACGCGAATGCCTTGTTCGATCTTTCGGTCAATTGCCTCAGTAGCACCACCCAGCGTCTTGGCTTTTTTCCATTGCTTCAAGGCTTGATCGACCTCTCCTAATTCGAAGAGAATATCTCCGTAGTGTTCCACAACAACACCATCCGGTGGCGCAGCTGCCAATGTTTTTTCCAACCATGTGCGGGCCTCCGCGTATTTGCCTTGGCGAAAGAGTACCCACCCGTAAGTGTCCATGTATGTGGCTTGTTCGGGTTGTACTTCCAAGGATCGTTTGCTCATACGAGCAGCTTTTTCCAACTGCTCATTCCGCACGCTGAGGTAGTACGCGTAATTGTTCAGCGTACCAGCATTGTCCGGCTCAATGATGAGTGCTTTATCGTAGGCCTGATCGCTCTTTGTGTACTCTTTGCCCTCATTATAGGCATCACCCAAGCTGCTCCAGAACTGTGCTTCTAGCGGGGGATTATCCACAATAAGGTCACGTCCGGCGATCAAGGTCTCCGTTGCTTCATCATGCCTTTTCAATTGGGAAAGCGCTATGCCGTGGTACAAATAATTCTCCGGTACCGTAGGGAACAGACTGATCGCTTCTTCCGCATCACTGCGAAGCCCTTCATAGTCGGCAAGTTGAAGGTCGAGCTGCATGAGCTGCATGTGGATCGGGTAGCGGTCTTTCTCATGCTCCAACGCCTTACGGAATTGATCTCGGGCTTCAGGAAATTTACCATCGCGCAGCAAGAAGTCACCATGGATCGTATGGGGTTTCCCGCTTTCCGGATGTGCTTTTTCCAGGGCTTCGATCAGGTCATATGAACGCTTGATAAGGTCCGGCCGGTCTCCCGGTGTTTCGCCTTCTTTGTTGGTCATTTCAAAGAAGCCTATGAGCACTTGCATTTTGGCATCGACGTCGAGGTCGGGATCAAGGAACGCTTCGCCCAATTCGTTGTAAGCCTCGTCCATCTTGCCCGTGCCATAGTAGTGCTCGGCCAAAGCAATGCGGATCATACTGTTGCTGGGGTCCAATTGCAATGCCTTCTTGTATTGCTCCTGCGCTTTTTCATTATCGCCTTGTTGGGCATAAACCTCTGCTAGCAGTCCTTGGTACTGAGGGGCATCCGGGTCTGATGCAATGGCCCGTTTTACCAAAGCTTCGGCCTCGACCAATTTACTGGTGCCCATTAGCATCCCGAACTCCTGCATGATCAACTCCTCCGTGAGTCCCATGCGCTTTTCAAGATCATCATAAACTTCAATCGCCTCATCGACTTTGCCTCCTTGGGCAAGCGTGTTGGACAGGTCGAAATAGACCTCAAAACGGTCGGGCCACTTTGCTACTACGCCTTTATAGACCTCCGCAGCATCGGCACTTTGTTGGTTCTGGCGATAGAGGTCAGCTAATAGGAAGCGATACCAGATGTTTTCCTTATCGGCAGCAACCGCACGTTTGGCGTAATCAATGGCAGCTGGGAAAGTCTGGGCCTGGTGAGCGAGTTTCGCCAATTCGAACATGGAAGCCGAATTGTTCGGGTCCAACTTCAAACATTGTTGGTAACGCTGAACGGCCTTCGGGAGCTGGCCGCTTAAGCGAGCTTGTGTTGCCTCCATGAACAGACGCATCACTTCCGCACGCTTATCGTTCGGCTGCGGTCCGTTGGCCTCTGTTTCCGGGTCGAATGTTGGATGTTTGTCGGATACTGGTTTTGAAGATCCGCAGGCAGCAAACGTGAGGATCAACACAAACAGAAGGAGATAATTGGAAGAGGCCAGCACTATATGATAGTGCTTGGAGGGTTTTGCCTCCGATCTATCATAACTGCTCCTATTTACTATTTCGTTCATCCGAACGTACTGTCGTCACTTATGCTCAGGTCCAATGCTGTTCCGCTCACGATCGAGCGTTCTCCGATCATGCTGTTATCTATTACGCAGTTCTGTACACGCGTACTACCCCTTAGGATCGAATTGCGCACTACACTGCCGGTGATCGTGGCGCCACTTTCAATGGAAACATTAGGTCCTACCACGGCATCGGTGATCGTAACATTCTCTCCGATGAAGCACGGCGGGATGACCACGCTGTTCACGGTCTTCAAGCTTTTGCTTACCAGATCACCGGGCTTAGAGCCGAGGTCACTCGAGAGAAAACCAAGGACTTTGGTGTTGGTATCCACCATGGCGTTCTTGTTGCCGCAATCCATCCACACATCAACGCTTCCGGCCTTGAAGCGAGCACCTTTCTGCTTCATGTTCTCCATAGCGTTGGTCAACTGGTATTCGCCTTTGTCCTTGATGTCGTTATCGATCAAGAACTGCATTTCCTTTTTCAAGTTGTCGCCATCCGCGAAGTAGTATATGCCGATAATGGCCAGATCGCTTACGAAGGTCTGTGGCTTTTCCACGAACTCGGTAATGATGCCTTTATCGTCCAGCTTCACTACGCCGAACGGCTTAGGGTCTTCTACTTGGTTCACCCAGATGACCCCATCGCAATCCTTGTCAAGTTTCAGTTCTGCTTTGAATAGCGTATCAGCAAAAGCAACGATGACAGGTCCGTTCAATGCGCTCTGTGCGCAGAGAATGGCATGCGCCGTACCCAAGGCTTCCGTTTGGTAATGGATGGTTCCCTTGGCGCCAATGCCTTTCGCGATCGCTATCAATTCCTCTTCCACTTTTTTACCGAAGCGTGGGTGGGTCACGAAAGCGACCTCTTCCACGGACTCACCCGCAACAGCAGCGAGGTCCTCAACTAAGCGTTGAACAATTGGCTTTCCTGCTATCGGCAACAGGGGCTTAGCGGTCGTGTGGGTGTGCGGACGCATCCGCTTGCCCATACCCGCCATGGGTACGATGATCTTCATAGGTTGTATTTACTCACTTAACGCCGGTATGACCAAAGCCTCCTGCGCCACGTTCCGAGGCGCGAAGGTCCGGAACTTCCTTGAAAGTAGCACGCACATACTGCGCAATTACCATTTGGGCCACACGTTCACCGTCCTTCACTTCGAAGATCTCCTGCCCTTGGTTGACGAGCAAAACACCAACTTCCCCACGATAATCGGCATCAATGGTGCCCGGAGAGTTAAGTACTGTTACGCCGTGCTTGAAGGCCAAACCACTGCGCGGTCGTATCTGCGCTTCGGTTCCTTCTGGCAATTCCAGATACAGCCCCGTGGGGATCAGCGCGCGCTGGCCCGGTTCAAGGATCACAGGCTTGTCCAAGTTTGCATGAAGGTCCATGCCTGCGCTGTGCTCCGTGGCGTAGGCAGGTAGCGGGTGATGGCTTCGGTTTATGATGTTGATGTTGGACATGAACTTTTCTGGAGTTGCCACAAAGGAAACAACGGATGGCAGTTAGTGAACGCCGTCCCGAACCATGGAACGAACATGTGAGCTTTTTTAATCTTTGACTGGTACTTTAGCTTTGCTTTTGTCACGGAATAACGATGGCTATCCGTATAGGGGCAATATCCCCATAATTCGGGATTGCAGTCTATCCATGACGCGAATAGCTTGCGCCCATTGTTCAACCAATCCCAGAACACATATGAAACACATTTACATTTTCATACTTGCCACGTTATTCTCCACCGGAGCTATTGCTCAGGTCTGCTCAGGAGGGCCCGGTGCAAATTACATACCCATAACGGAGAATGCGACCATTTCTACTTTCGGAAATTATTGGGTGTGCGAAGGACTTACGGTGGAATTTACGACAACCGCTTTTGTTCAGGTTGAAGATGGGTGTACGATCACGGTAAGTGGTGGTGTACCTGGCAGTAATTTCACTGTCAAGTCGAACGGTTTGGTCATTTTGAATTCTCCGAACCACATCGTTTCTTTCGATAGTACCAATACCACGGTTATTGACAACACCGGGAACAACTACCCATATCCATGTGGAGAAATGGCTTGGAGTTATGCCAATGCACCTGCTGGTGGATGTGCAGCACCCACATCGGTTACGGAGGAAGCTGTTCAGTTGCAATTGAACATTTTTCCGAACCCCGCCAACGATCAACTTGGTCTGCGTTCCGTTGATCGTATCATCCTGGTCAGAATTATTGACCTCAGCGGTCGCGAGGTATTGCGTAGTCCACTAGTAGGAGGCTTGATCGATGTCTCCACTGTTCCTCCCGGCGCTTATCTTGCCATGGTAAGAAACGCCAATGGTGAACGAGCCGAACGTGTGGTGATCTATCGGTGATCTACGAAAGCGTCTTCCGCAGCGCGGAGCCTTCAACACGCCAAATTGCGAATATGAAGCTGGCAAGACCAGCCGCACGAATGCCATAGCCCACAAGCCCGTGTATCTGCAATTGTTCAATGCCCCACCACATCATCACCGCACCTGCCATGTAGAGCAACACACGGCTAACATCATACGGAATAGGGTAGTGCTTTTGCCCCCATACGTAGCTGATCATGGCCATGCCTGCGTAACATGCGAGTGTTGCCCATGCGCTACCCATGTATCCCAGCACGGGGATCAATGCGAAGTTGAATGCAATGGTGATCGCGGCACCAATGATGGCGATGGTGCCGCCGGTCTTGGTACGGTCGGTGAGTTTGTACCACACGCTTTGGTTGTAATAGATGCCGAGGAACACGTTGGCAAGCATAAGGATCGGCACCACACGCAACCCTTCGTGGAATTCCGGATTAGGAATGAACCATTTGAACAGGTCGATGAATAACATCACCACTAAGAATGCGGTCATGCAAACGGCCACGAAAATATTCATGATCCGCGCGAATGTTTCCCGACTGTTCTTCTCTTTCGCATGGCTAAAAAAGAACGGTTCTGCACCCATGCGGAACGCTTGGATGAAGAGCGTGATAAGTACAGCGAGTTTGTAGCACGCACCGTATATCCCGATCTGCGTGTCGGCAATACCCTCTGGCAATAAATACTTCAAAATGATGCGATCAGCAGTCTCGTTGACCATGCCAGCAAGTCCGGCGATCATCAATGGTCCACCGAATAACAACATGCTTCGCAATAGTGGCTTACTGAATTGTTTGAACGCAGGCCATTGTGGGAGGAGCATTACCAGTTTCACACCTGTACTGATCAGGTTGATCAAGAAAACATAACCCACGCCGAAGGACGGATCATACACAGCATCGATCAACGCATTTGAGTTGCCCGCGTTGTACTTCTTCATGCAATAGAGAAAGATGAACAAATTCAGCACCACGTTCACCACAACACTGATGATATTGATCGAAGCAAAACGCCAAGCACGCCCTTGTTGTCGCAAGCGCGCCATAGGGACTGCTGTAAGTGCATCTATGCCGATGATGATAACAAGCAGCAGCACCTCTGTGGAATGCGAAGGAAAGCCGATGCCGCTCGCAATGGACTCGGACAACGAAGCACCCAGAAGCATGAAGACCAGTGAGGAGAAAAGCAGTGCATAGGAAGCCGTTGTGAAGACCGATCCGCTTGACCCTTTTGCGAGGGGCGTGTTCTCATTTGATGTAAAGCGGAAGAACGTTGTCTCCATTCCGAACGTTAGGACGACGTTCAAAAAAGCGGTCCAAGCGTAGAGCGATGTGATCACGCCATACTCGGCTGGTTCGAAAACACCCTTACTCGTGTAGAGTGGCACCAGCAAATAATTAAGGAACCGCGCGCCAATACTACTGGCACCATAGATGGCCGTTTGGCCTGCAAGATTTCTAAGAGCGCTCAAATTAAAAGGTAAATGGAACGCAGTTAAAGCTGATCATTATGATCTAGAAATGATAACGACATGCTTAAAGTGGAGCTTCGGTAGCGGGCCATGCATTCGCCTTATCTTTCAAAGGATTGCTGAAAAAGAGAATGCATAATTGATCGATAGAGTTGAAATAGATCTTCATTTCAGATCTTACCATATCATACACGTCAGCGTCATCAGCGTTCTACCTACCCTTGAACTCAGCCTTCCGTTTTTCCATGAAAGCTGTGGTCCCCTCCACAAAATCGGGCGTACCGAAGCACTTACCGAATTCCTCGATCTCACGATCCATGCCGTTTGCGCCGTGCTCGTAACCGGCATTCACCGCGCGTATGGCCGCAGCTAAAGCGGTAGGACTGTTGCGCGAGATCCTACTCGCTAGTTCCATACACGTGCTCAATAATTGATCCGAAGGCACCACTTGGTTCACTAGTCCCCATTGCAGTGCATCGGCAGCGTTGATCATGCCACCGGTGAAGATCATTTCCATGGCCTTGCCTTTGCCGACCAAACGCGGTAAACGTTGTGTGCCGCCGTAACCCGGAATAACACCCAATGTTACTTCGGGCAATCCCATGCGTGCGGTCTCACTTGCTATCCGGAAATGGCAGCTCATAGCCAATTCCAGTCCGCCGCCAAGTGCAAAACCGTTCACCGCCGCGATCACTGGTTTGTTCAATCGTTCTGCATGATCGAAGAGTTTATTATGGCCATCTGCGCTCAGTGCTTTGCCATCGGCCGTGCTGAAATCGGCGAACTCTTTTATGTCGGCACCAGCAACAAACGCTTTGGCACCGGTACCAGTTATGATCACCACGCGAACGCTCTTGTCGGCTTCGGCGTCGTTCAATGCGCTATCCAATTCCGCAATGGTTGCGCGGTTAAGGGCATTCAACTGATCAGGCCGGTTGATGGTGATCACGCGAACGTGGTCTTTGTTATCGATAAGAAGGTTGGACATGTCAATCAGAAAATTAGATGATCAGAAAAATTGATCCTGATCACTTGGGCAAATGTACCGAGCCAATAACAATGCGTGAATGCTACCCTAAAAGGACCTTGGACATAGACCACTTTAAGCGCTACCTCAACGGCAGCTTCAGAACGAATGTTGTTCCCACGCCTACGTTCGTAGTGAATGTAACAGTGCCGCCAGCAGCTTCAACAATGCGCAACACCATGGCGAGACCTAGGCCCATACCGCTGCTCTTGGTGGTGAAGTTTGGTTGGAAGATGCGTTCGCGGTCGGCTTCTTCAATACCGACCCCGTTGTCTTTTACCTCGGCGACAGCAAGGGTTTTTTCGCGGCGGAGTGTTACCGAGATGTGGGCAACGCGTTCATCCGGAACGGCTTGCATGGCATTCTTCAATAGGTTGTTGAAGACACGAAGGAGTTGCTCACGATCCGCATGGATGAGCAATGGGTCAGCGGTGTTCCGCTCTAATTCGAAGTGAACGTTCGGCGTACCATTGAATACGGAAAGCGCCATCTCGGCCACCTCACCGAGGTCGAGGTCCTCTGGCTTGGCACGTGGCATCCGTGCGAAATCACCGAATGCATTGGCAATGCCACTAAGCACTTCGATCTGTTGTACCATCCCCGTACTGAAGCGATCCAACTTCGCTTCGGCATCCGGTGCGTCTGGTGCCCATGTGCGTTGGAAGTGTTGTATGCTCAGCTTCATGGGCGTAAGCGGATTCTTGATCTCGTGTGCAACCTGCTGGGCCATTTCGCGCCATGCGGTCTCTCGCTCACTTCGCGCTAATTTTTCGGCACTCTCACGCAGTTCGTCCACCTTGCGGTTGTATACTTCAACGAGTTGCCCCACTTCATCCTGTCCGCGATAGCGAATGGGTCGGTTGGTACCACCAAGCGCTACTGCACTTAGCGATCGCTTTAAAAGATCAAGTGGGCGTGTTGTCCAATTACTGATGAATACAGCTACAAGAACACTTAACGCAAAGAGCAACACGAAAAGATTTACCACTGCGACCAAAACGCCGTTACGCTCCACTTCCTGTTGCGCTTGATCAGCAAAGGACGGAAGTGCGATATAGGCAAGTACCAATCCGTTACGATCGCGGAGTGGCATGTACGCCGAAAGGAATTTAGCGTTGCCGATCGCTTCTTCCTGGACGAATGAACTGGCATTGTTCAGCACCACGTTCCGATATGCGTCAGGGTCCATCTTCTTGCCAAGAAGACCTGCTGCAAAGATCTGTGGGCGAGATGTGGCGAGCAGTGAACCATGCACATCGTACAGCGTAATATCCGTAAAGAACACGTTACTTGCTCTGCTGAGAAGGTGATCCAAATAGGCGGCGTGATCGCCGTTCAGAACGGTTTCTCCAACGAATTTCTGCTGCAGCTCTGCATGCACCGAACGTGCTTTTTCCATGATCATGGCCTCAAAGCGTTGTATGTATTGCCGCGTGAGCAATCGCTGCGTACCCACTCCGAAGTACACGAGACCCACCAATGCGAAAAAGCCCAATGCTACCCTCACTTTTGCTCCAATGCCCATTGGCGGAATACCGTTGGAACGGATCATGGTATCCAACAGGAATACCAGTGCCACGAGGATGCTGAAAAGGGCGAAGAGGTAACTGAACGTGGTGGCTTGATCTGTGAGGTCCGGTTCCAGCAGGCCCAGGACCAACAATGTTCCGTTGGGATCGCCGATCGCTAGTTGTTCATATCCGTCATCCGCATACCAGAGTAGTCCATCTTCGTCAAGTTTGCGGTCCCAATGCAACGAATAAGGTGTTGCACCTGAGCGGTCCACGAGTTCGCTATTTTCATAGCGCGCTACCGCGTATCGATCCGCGCGTCGCATTAATGGGTCGTCTCCACCTAACAGCAGGTCCGGAAACCCCAATCCTTGTGTTGCAGAACGTGGGTGTAGTTCGATGACTAACTGTGCAGGAGCGGCACTGTCGTTCGGCATTACGGCTACACGTGCATGATAAAAAGCTGTTTGCCCCGGCTGCTCCTGCATGAAGAGGTCGGGCATGTCCACGGCAACCGTTGGAAGCGTGAAGGCACTTTGTGAGCTTCCGAAGCTTTTCGGAGGATCCGGATCGGTCGCACAAAGCGCCTGGCCATCTGGCCCAAATGCGAACAAGCGAACATCGTATCGTTCCCAATATCCATTGAAGAAGCGCTGACGAACACGTTGGTCCAATTCCACTGAACCGCATGGCGATAGCCCGCTGAGCATACCGTACAGGTCATCCGCTTCTCGCAACCTGGGCGCCAATTCCCGGAACATCAATTCAACAACAGGGTCTTCACGCACTGCAAGTCGTTCGGCAAGCACCTGCCTTTCGCGATGCTCGCGGTTGCGCGTATATTTCGTAAGAACGTGAGCGCTAATTCCCGCCACCAGAGCAACTCCAAGCAAGACCTTCCCAAAACCAGGTGTACGGCCAATGCCCCACAATAGAACGAAGAATAAGGGAACGGGCCAAAGGAACAGGAGTGTATCATAAACCCCTATAACATGATGGACCAGTGTGCTCAAGCCGAGTATAAGGGAGCCTGCAATGGCAACGGTTCTGACCGGTGCGTTGGGAATAATTTGTTCAAGAATGGCTGAAGTGAGCAACACCCATGAACCGAAGAGTAGCGCTATGCTCAGTAATGCCAATGCACTGATCGAACTGAGTTCTTGCACGTGGTAAAGGTCAAGGTCCACACTGCTGTCATTCACTAAGCCAATGAACAAATGAGTGACCCATGCAGCATGTATCAGACTTATGGAAAAACCAATTACGACATGTGCAGGTCGAATAATGGAACTGGCGCTTCGCCTTAGTGCTGTCCTTACAAAAGCAGCGATCAAGGCCAAGAGTGAAGCATTAATGAAGAGGTCTCCAAGTGAAGGGAAACGAGCTGAGGCGGCATATAGCGCAGGATCGAAAAACACCAATCGGTTCAATGGTGAATCCGGTGCCCAATAGAGATACAGCAGTCGCACGGCAACTAATATTCCCCCGAATAAAAAGATGCCTGACCAGCGGTATCCGGAGATGACACGTTGCATTGACCAATGCCACAACGCGGAAATGCTAAAGGCAATGGCCATTGAGGCAAGCAATAGGCGTATCCAGACCCAATTGCCCATTTCAAGCGCCCCATCGCGCCAGGCGACGCGGAACATGGTCTTACCTGCCGCGTCCTTCACCTCAGGACCTTCTGTTCCTAACAACATCGCGAACAGACCATTCGGTGCGTTCAATGAAGGGTGAAAACCGCTCTGCATATAGCGGTTCTCCATCGGTGGTGTGGACCATACGGGGCGGAGCGCATGCAACTCCAGGTCACCTTCACGTGCTGAAGCATGGATGTAAAGTCCATTGAAAAGTTTTAGGTGTCTACCCATTTCTCCTCGGAACAAACGCGGTTCCATGGGTGGCGCACCTGTCCAACAGATCAAACTGTCTTTGTACAGACCGAAGTATATGGTGCCATTACGCTCGCGTTCCTGGGCCAAAGGGGCGGTGCGGTCCCGCATCCACTCATCAGCCCCTGTCCGAACAAGATTGGTTAATTCTGATCCCGCGGAGTGATCGAGCGCAACTGCGCCTTGGTCCATTAACTTTTGAATGCGGTGCGACTCTCCAATAGCCTGCTCGGCTGCATCCGGCTCATGAACGGTCCAAGCGAGCACAGCGAAAAGAAAGCCGATAAGAAGTAATAGAAGAGTGCGCCGCATTCGAAAGAGCAAGCCGCAAGGGCCGCGCCAAAGTACGCTACTGATGTGGCAGAAGTCTTGATCGGTCCACCGGGAATAACCTTTTCGTCGATGGTGGCGTAGAACGGCATCGGTCCACTACTCATGGGCCGGATTGAACTTACTGGAATGAAAAAGGCACTATTTTTCGTGCTTGCGTTGCTTTTGACCGGGCAACTCATCGCACAGACCGGAACCGAATTCTGGTTGGCACCGCCGGAAGTCACCGCTTCACATGGTGACCAGCCGATCTTCATCAACGTAACAACGTTGGGCCAGCCGGCAGTGGTCACCATTTCCCAGCCTGCCAACCCGGCTTTCAATGGCGGTGTCCCGATCGTATTGAACTTGGCTGCCAACTCGGCTCAGCGATATGACCTCACTTTGTTGAAGGTCGAATTGGAGACGCGGCCTACGAACACCGTTTTGAACACGGGTCTCCGAATTTCCGCAACGTCGAACATCACCTGCTACTACGAGCCGAGCTACACGAACAATCCTGACATCGCAGCTCTGAAAGGGGCCAACGGCCTTGGTACGGAGTTCTACATCCCACTGCATAAGCACGCACCCTTTTACAACCATGGGTATGCTGCGCCGAACAAGGCTTACGCATCGTTCGATATCGTTGCTACTGAGAACAACACCGTAGTGATGATCTACTCACCGGTTCCGGTGGACGGTCACCCAGCACTCACGCCGTTCACGGTAGATCTTAACATAGGCCAGACCTATTCCTGTGCATGGACAGGCACCAATCACACGGATCCTACCACGCACCCTTCAGGGGCTGTTGTGCTTTCGGATAAACCGGTCGCGATCTCCATCAAGGACGACAGTAACCACAACCCTTCGGGCGGTTGCTACGACCTGATGTTGGACCAGATCGTCCCGGTGAACATCCTTGGTACCGATTACGTCGCAGTGAAGGGCGCCTTGAACGCCACTGGTGACGAGTCGCTATTCGTGATGGCCGTGCAGAACAATACGCAAGTGTACATCGACGGCAGTCCCATCCCCGTGGCCACGCTATTCGCGGGCCAGTATTACCGCCACGATATGGATTACTTGCCAAGTGGTGGCAACAATGCAGCGTACGTCAGTGGATCAAAGCCACTTTATGCCATCCACGTCACCGGCTTCGGTTGCGAACAAGGCATGGCGATTCTCCCACCACTGAATTGTGCGGGTAGTACGCAGTTGAGTTTCACGCGAAGTACAAGCGAAGCATTCTTTTTGAATCTTTTGGTCCGGAATGGATCGCAGAACGACTTCGTAGTAACAGGACCCGGTACGGCAACGATACCGGGTGCGGCATTTCAAACGGTACCAGGAACTGGAGGTGAGTGGATGGCCGCGCGTATCCAATACAACACCACACAGGTGCCGGTGAACCAAGCGTTCATTGTTAGCAACACCTCGGATGTGTTCTCCTTGGCCATCATCAACGGAGGGGGAGGTACAGGTTGCCGGTACGGCTTCTTCTCGGAATTCTCGGGGCGCATCGATATCAGCGCGGGTTCAGATCAAACGCGTTGTGCTGGCGATAGCGTAGTTCTCGCGGGAACGGTTTCCGGTGGAAGCACCACGGGCATCTGGACAACAACAGGCAGCGGAACATTCGCTCCCAGTGAAACTGCATTGAACGCGTCCTATCATCCGAGCATTGGAGACCTCGCGATCGGTGCGGTCACGTTGACATTGACCTCCACGGGGCCATGCGAGCCGGTTGATGACGCGATGGTCGTCACCTTCAGTCCGAAGCCGATCCCGAACGCTGGTCCAGACCAGAGCGTATGCCGCAACAATGCCGTAGTGCAGTTAGCCGGAAGTATGCTGAACGCCGTGGGCGGTGTATGGACCGGTGGTGCGGGAGCCTTTCTGCCCAGCAACAGCAACCTGAACGCGACCTACACGCCGACCGCAGCCGAACTGACCGCAGGCCAAGTGTGGATCAAATTGACATCGACCGGCAACGGTGTTTGTAGTGCGGTTCCGGACAGCATGTTGGTGACATTCACGCCAACACCGACCGCGAACGCCGGCCCTGATCAAACGCGCTGCGCGAACAACTCCTTGGTGCAATTGAATGGAGCGTTCACTGTTGCAACTGGCGGTGTTTGGAGCGGCGGATCTGGTTCTTTCGATCCGAGTACGACCAACATGTCCGCGCAGTACACGCCTGATGCAGCCGAGGTTTCCAGCGGCTCAGTGACACTGACGATGACAACGACCGGCAACGGCAATTGCGTTGCCGTGAACGACCAAGTGCTCATCAACTTCACAGCAGCACCTGTGGTGAATGCGGGCGCTGCGGTTTCGCTCTGCGCCAACAATGCAGTGGTTACGCTGAACGGTTCCGTTACCGGCGCGACAGGTGGTGCATGGAGCGGTGGTGCGGGGTCGTACACGCCGGACAACACCACGCTCAATGCGACCTACACGCCAACTGCAGCAGAGATCGCCGCAGGCACGTTGACGCTGACCTTGAGCAGCACGGGCAATGGTAACTGTGTGCCGGTCACGAGTAACAAGGTGATCACCTTCACGCCAGCCCCAACGGTGAACGCCGGGGCGAACGGAACGGTGTGCGCGAACAATGCGGACATCACATTGGCCGGTTCCTTCACGCTCGCTACGGGCGCGGTTTGGAGCGGTGGTACGGGCACATACAGCCCGAACAACACCACGATGAACGCGGTGTACACGCCGAGTGCGGCGGAACGGACTGCGGGCACGGTAATACTGACGCTCACTACGGTCGGCAACGCTAATTGCAACGCGGTAAGCGCGAACGTGAGCTATGCGATCACACCTGCTCCGACAGCGAACGCTGGAGTTGACCAAACACTTTGTGCGAACAACGCAGTTGCTACGCTGAACGGATCGTTCACGGTGGCGACTGGCGGTGTATGGAGTGGAGGAGCTGGCTCCTTCGACCCGAGCACCACGAACATGGGCGCCCAGTACACACCGACGCCTGGCGAGATCTCCAGCGGTTCGGTGATACTGACCTTGACCACGACAGGCATCGGCGGTTGCCTCGCGGTGACCGATCAAGTGCGATTGAACTTCACCGCAGCTCCTGTTGTAAGTGCTGGCTCTGCTGTTTCGGTTTGCGCGAACAACGTGCTGGTCGCATTGAATGGTAGTGTGACCGGTGCGACCGGTGGTGCATGGAGCGGTGGTACCGGGTCCTTCAACCCCAATGCGAACACACTGAATGCGAGCTACACACCGAGCGCAGCGGAGATCGCCGCCGGTACAGTGACACTGACACTAAGCTCAACCGGCAATGGCAATTGCAACGCGGTACCGAGCAGCAAGGTGATCACCATCACGTCAGCACCTGTTGTAAGTGCTGGTTCGAATGGCACGGTTTGCACGAACAACTCTGTGATCGCATTGAACGGATCCGTGATCGGTGCGACCGGCGGCATCTGGAGCGGTGGCACGGGCACGTACAACCCGAACAACACCACGCTCAACGCGACGTACACGCCGAGCGCTGCCGAGCGCACGGCTGGAACCGTTACGCTGACCTTGACTTCAGCAGGCAACGGTAATTGCAATGCGGTAGCGAGCAACGTGACCTACACGATCACGCCCGCTCCGACGGCTAACGCAGGTGCTGATCAATCGTTGTGTACCAACAACCCTGTTGCCTCCTTGGGTGGAAGTGTGACCATCGCGACGGGCGGTATCTGGAGCGGTGGCGCTGGCACCTTCGCACCGAGCACTACGAACCTCAATGCGACCTACACGCCGACCGCTGCTGAGATCGCAAGCGGTCTCGTGACCTTGACCTTGACCACGACCGGCAACGGCACTTGCATCGCTGTTATAGATCAAGTGCAATTGAACTTCACTCCAAGTCCGGCCGCGGACGCCGGTGCAGACTTATCGCTTTGCCGCAACAACGCGAGTGTAGCCCTGGGCGGATCGGTAACGGTAGCAACGGGTGGGATCTGGAGCGGCGGTGCTGGCTCCTACACGCCGAACAACACCACACTGAATGCCACCTACACGCCGACGCCGGGGGAACTCGCAGCGGGTACCTTGACATTGACGCTGACCACCACCGGCACTGGGAATTGCAACGCGGTTGCCGATAGCCGCGTGATCACGTTCACGCCATCACCAACCGTGAATGCAGGTCCGAACGCCACGGTCTGCGCGAACAACTCGAACATCACGTTGGCTGGGGCATTCACCGTTTCGACCGGAGCTCAATGGACCGGCGGCGCGGGCACGTACAACCCGAACAACACCACGATGAACGCGGTGTACACCCCCACCGCAGCTGAGCGCACGGCTGGTACCGTAACGCTCACACTCACCACGGTGGGCAATGGCAATTGCAGCGTGGTCAATGATCAGGTGACCTTCACGATCACTCCCGCACCGACCGCCAACGCTGGTCCCGATCGCACCGTGTGCGCGAACAACGCAGCAGTGGCTTTGAACGGTTCCTTCACGATCGCTACTGGAGGTGTTTGGAGCGGCGGTGCAGGCACTTTCGATCCGAGCACCACGAACATGGGCGCGGTCTACACGCCGAGCGCGGCGGAGATCACGGCGGGCATAGTCACACTGACGTTGACGACCACGGGCAATGGTAGCTGTATTGCGGTGAATGACCAGATGGTGATCAGCATCACGGATGCGCCAACTGTGAACGCGGGCGCGGCAGTTTCGCTCTGTGCGAACAATTCACAAGTGAGTTTGAGCGGATCAGTGATCGGCGCGACCGGCGGCATTTGGAGCGGTGGCACGGGCACTTTCAACCCGAACAACACTTCGCTTACCGCGACCTACACACCTACCGCGGCAGAGATCGCTGGTGGAACGCTGACACTGACATTGACCAGCACGGGCAATGGCAATTGCAACCCGGTGATGAGCAACAAGGTGATCACCTTCACGCCATCGCCGATCGTGAATGCTGGTGCGAACGGATCCGTTTGCACGAACAACGCAACGATCAGCTTGAACGGATCGGTGATCGGTGCTACCGGCGCGATCTGGAGCGGAGGTACGGGGACGTACAATCCGAACAACACCACGCTGAACGCGGTCTACACACCGAGCGCTGCTGAACGCACTGCTGGTACGGTTACGCTGACCTTGACTTCCGCAGGCAATGGCAATTGCAATGCGGTCAGCTCGAACGTGACCTATTCGATCACCCCAGCTCCGACCACCAACGCTGGTGCCGACCAATCACTTTGCAGCAACAATCCGGTGGCGACCTTGAACGGATCCTTCACGGTTGCGACCGGTGGTATCTGGAGCGGTGGAAATGGTTCTTTCAGCCCGAGCACCACGAACATGGGCGCGACCTATACGCCGACGGCGGTGGAGATCGCGAACGGGAACGTGACACTGACGTTGACCACGACCGGCAACGGCACGTGCATCGCTGTGACCGACCAGGTGCAACTGTCCTTCACCGCAAGCCCCACTGCGAACGCTGGTCCTGACTTGACCTTGTGCCGCAACAACGCCAGCGTGCCGATGGGCGGATTAGTGACGATCGCGACCGGTGGTATCTGGAGCGGTGGTGCAGGATCCTTCACGCCGAACAATACCACCCTCAACGCGACCTACGCACCGACCCCAGCGGAACTCGCTGCAGGTACATTGACTCTGACATTGACCACGACGGGCAACGGCAACTGCAACAGCGTTTCTGATAGCCGTGTCATCACCTTTACGCCCGCACCAACGGTGAATGCCGGTCCGAACGCGACAGTGTGCGCAAACAACTCCGCGATCACGCTTGCGGGTGCCTTCACCGTATCGACCGGAGTGATCTGGAGCGGTGGAACGGGCACGTACAACCCGAACAACACGAGCACCAACGCGGTGTACACGCCGAGCGCTGCTGAACGTGCCGCCGGCACGGCAACGCTCACACTCACTACGGTTGGCAACGGCAATTGCAGCGCGGTAAGCGACCAGGTGACTTTCACCATCACCCCTGCACCAACTGCGAACGCTGGTCTGGATCGCACGGTGTGCGCGAACAACGTTGCCGTAGCCTTGAATGGTTCCTTCATGATCGCTACCGGAGGTATCTGGAGTGGTGGTGCAGGCACTTTCGATCCGAGCACCACGAACATGGGTGCGATCTACACGCCGAGCGCGGCAGAGATCACGGCGGGTATCGTGACCTTGACCTTGACGACCTCCGGCAACGGAACGTGTAATGCGGTGACCGATCAGATGGTGATCAGCATCACCGATGCACCTACAGTGAACGCCGGTGCGCCGGTCTCGCTCTGCGCGAACAATGCTCAAGTGAGCTTGAACGGTAGTGTATTTGGTGCAACGGGCGGTGCATGGACCGGCGGTTCCGGCACTTTCGCGCCGAACAACACCACACTCAGTGCGACCTATACGCCGAGCGCTTCGGATCTCGCTGCGGGCACGGTGACTTTGACGCTGACCAGCACGGGGAACGGCAATTGCAATCCGGTATCGAGCGCGCGCATCATCACATTCACGCCAGCGCCAACGGTGAACGCCGGACCTGACGCGAGCGTGTGTTCCAACAACGCGAACATCACCCTGGCCGGTGCCTTCACTGGCGCAACGGGTGCGATCTGGAGTGGCGGAACGGGCACCTACAACCCGAACAACACCACATTGAACGCGGTGTACACACCGAGCGCTGCCGAGCGTATCGCAGGTACAGTGACGCTGACACTCTCTACGGTTGGTAACGGCAGCTGCAACGCGGTAGGCGATGCGGTGACCTTCACCATCACGCCTTCACCAACCGTGAATGCGGGTGTGGACCGCACGGTCTGCGCGAACAACGTTGCCGTAACACTGAGCGGTTCGTCCACTGTCGCTACAGGCGGTATGTGGAGCGGTGGCAATGGAACCTTCGATCCTAGCACCACGAACATGAGTGCGATCTACACGGCAAGTGCCGCTGAGATCGCGAACGGCTCTGTGACACTCACCTTGACGACCACAGGGATCGGTAACTGCGTCGCGGTGACCGATCAAATGACGATCAACTTCACGGCAGCACCAGTGGTGAATGCTGGTGCGCCGGTATCGCTCTGCGCGAACAACGCACAAGTGAGCTTGAGCGGCAGCGTTACGGGAGCGACCGGTGGTGTATGGAGCGGCGGCACGGGCACTTATAGCCCGAACAATTCCACACTCACCGCGACATACACGCCGACAGCGGGTGAGATCGCAGGTGGCACCTTGACACTGACCTTGACGAGCACCGGAAACGGCACTTGCAATCCGGTACAGAGCAGCCGTGTGATCAACTTCACGCCTGCCCCTTCGGTGAATGCTGGTCCGAACGGAACGGTTTGCGCGAACAGCTCCGCGATCACTTTGGCCGGTTCACAGAGTGGTGCCACTGGCGCTGTCTGGAGCGGTGGCACAGGCACGTACAACCCGAACAACGCGACGTTGAACGCTGTGTACACCCCGAGCGCTGCTGAACGCACTGCCGGAACCGTGACACTCACGCTCACCACGGTGGGCAACGGCAACTGCAACGCCGTGAGCGATCAGGTGACGTATTCGATCACTCCTTCGCCGACGGCCAATGCTGGTCCGGACCAATCGCGTTGCGCGAACAATGCGGTTGCAACCCTTACGGGAAGTGTGACGGTTGCCACAGGCGGTGTTTGGAGCGGCGGTGCAGGCGCTTTCACGCCGAGCACCACGAACCTGAATGCGACCTACACGCCAACGGCTGCTGAGATCGCGACCGGTTCGGTCACGCTTACGCTGACAACGACAGGCAACAACAACTGTGTCGCCGTTCTCGATCAGATCACGATCGACTTCACGCCTGCTCCTGTTGCGAACGCGGGAACTCCTGTTTCGATCTGTGTGAACAATCCGCAGGTGACGATGACCGGTTCGGTTTCCGGCGCCCCAGGTGGTATTTGGAGCGGCGGCCTGGGATCCTTTACCCCGAACAACACGACCTTGAACGCGGTTTATACGCCGACCCCAGCGGAACTCGCAGCGGGCACACTGACACTGACCTTGACGACGACGGGCAATGGCAATTGCAATGCGGTCGCCAGCACACGCACGATCACCTTTACTCCAGCACCTGTAGTGGATGCCGGTGCGAACGGAACGGTCTGCTCGAATGCTTCGCTGATCACCTTGAACGGATCGGTGAGCGGTGCGACCGGCGCGATCTGGAGCGGTGGCGCAGGTGTCTTCACGCCGAACAACGCAACGCTCAACACGACCTACCAGCCCACTACTGCGGAACGCAATGCAGGTACCGTAACGCTCACGCTGACCTCTGCTGGCAACGGCAACTGCAACGCGGTGAGCGATCAGGTGACCTTCAGCATCACGCCAGCACCGACGGCCAACGCCGGTGTGGATCAGTCGTTGTGCTCGAACAACGCCGTGGCCACGATGAACGGATCGTTCACGGTTGCGACAGGCGGAATCTGGAGCGGTGGCGCGGGAACTTTCAGCCCAAGTGCCACGCTGATGAATGCGACCTACACGCCGACCGCTTCGGAGATCTCGAACGGTTCGGTGACGCTGACATTGACAACGACCGGGAACAACAATTGTGTGGCTGTTGCGGATCAAGTGCTGATCAGCTTCACACCAAGTCCTTCGGTGGATGCAGGAATTGATGTGTCGGTATGCCGGAACAATGCGGCCGTATCGCTTAGTGGTACGGTCGGTGTCGCAACCGGCGGTATCTGGAGCGGCGGCGCAGGATCCTTCACGCCGAACAACACGACGCTGAACGCGACCTATACGCCGACGCCTGCGGAACTCGCGTTGGGCACATTGACGCTTACGCTGACCTCTACCGGCAACGGCAACTGCAACGCCGTGTCGGATAGCAAGGTCATCACCTTCACGCCCGCGCCTACTGTGGATGCCGGCGCGAACGGAACCGTTTGCGCGAACAACTCCGCCATCACACTTGCTGGTGCGCTTACCGGTGCATCGGGTGTGACTTGGAGCGGCGGCACGGGCACCTACAACCCGAACAACACCACGTTGAATGCTGTGTACACACCGAGCGCTGCTGAACGCACTGCCGGTACTGTCACACTGACGTTGACCACGACGGGCAACGGCAACTGCAACGCAGTGAACGATCAAGTGACGTACAGCATCACGGCAGCGCCAACGGCCAACGCCGGGGCGGATCGTGTGCTTTGCGCGAACAATGCGGCGACGGGATTGTCCGGTGCGTTCTCGATCGCCACGGGTGGCATCTGGAGCGGTGGTGCAGGCACCTTCGATCCAAGCACCACGAACATGAGCGCGATCTACACGCCGACCGCGGCCGAGATCGCAGCTGGTAGTGTGACGCTCACCTTGACCACCACAGGCAATGGCTTGTGCAACGCGGTGACCGATCAAGTGCTCTTGACTTTCACCGATCCACCATCTGCGAACGCTGGTGCGAACGTTACCCGTTGCGCGAACAATGCGGCTGTGGCACTCGGTGGCAGCGTGGTGGTTGCGACCGGTGGAACCTGGACCGGTGGAACAGGAACGTTCTCGCCGAACGCGAACACGCTGAACGCGACCTACAACCCAGGCGCAGGTGACCTCGCCGCTGGACAAGTCACGCTGACCTTGACCACGACCGGCAATGGCAACTGCGCACCTGCGACTTCAACGAAGATCATCACCTACACACCTGCGCCGATCGTGAACGCAGGTACGAACGGAAGTGTTTGCGCGAACGCGGCGGCCATCGCCTTGAATGGTACCGTGACCGGTGCCGTGGGTGGAGTATGGAGCGGTGGCGCTGGATCCTTCAGCCCGAACAACATCACACTGAACGCGACCTACACGCCGACCGCTGCGGAGATCACCGCGGGTACGGTAACACTGACCTTGACCTCTGCAGGCAACGGTCTTTGCAATGCGGTAACGAACAACGTGACCTACACGATCACGCCCGCACCAACGGTGAATGCCGGTGTGGATCAGTCGGTGTGCGGCAACAACGCGACCGCTACGCTGGCCGCTGTGATCACGGTTGCTACAGGTGTACAATGGTCCGGCGGAACCGGTGTGTACAGCCCTGGAAGCACGGCACAGAACATTACGTACTCGCCTTCGCCGATCGAAGTCGTGAACGGATCGGTAACGCTGATCGCAACCACGACCGGCAACGGCACTTGTGCAGCAGTGAACGATGCGGTGACGATAACCTACACACAGGCTCCGATCGCTAATGCGGGTCCTGACCAGACCGTGAGCAGCAACAACGCGAACACCACGTTGGCGGGTAGCTTCTCTATCGCCACGGGTGCACAGTGGACGGGTGGTGCAGGTACCTACAACCCGAACAGCACCACGATGAACGCGGTGTACTCGCCGACCCCAGCGGAGATCGCTGCGGGTAGTGTGACGCTGACCTTGATCACCACCGGTAATGCGAGCTGCTCGCCCGCAACGGATCAAATGACGATCACATTCGGCGCAGCACCGACGGCGAACGCGGGTCCTGATCAAACGGTCTGTGCGAACAATCCTGCATTGCAACTGAACGGGGGGATCACCATTGCTACCGGTGGCATCTGGAGCGGCGGGACGGGCACCTACAACCCGGGTAATAGCGCACTCAATGCGATCTACACGCCGAGCGCAGCGGAGATCACAGCAGGCACTGTGACCTTGACGCTCACCTCGGTGGGGAACGGCAACAGCAATCCGGTGAGCGATCAGATCACGATCACCATCACACCTGCACCAATCGTGAATGCGGGCGTGAACATCAACACATGTGCGAACCAATCCACGGCGCAATTGACCGGTGTGGTCAACAACGCGACCGGCGGTGTTTGGAGCGGTGGTTCGGGCACTTTCAACCCGAGCAACACGAATCTGAACGCGACCTACACGCCAACTCTTGGTGAGATCGCGGCTGGTACGGTGACGCTCACCTTGAGCAGCACGGGCAACGGATTATGCAACGGCGTGTCGGATCAAGTATTGATCACGATCGCACCAGCACCTGTGGTGAATGCTGGAGTGGACCAGACGGTCTGCGCCAACAATTCAAACGTGCAGATGGCCGGAAGCGTGAGCAATGCGGGCGGTGGCATCTGGAGCGGTGGTACCGGCACGTTCTCGCCGAGCATCAATGCACTGAACGCGGTGTACACGCCAAGTACTTCGGAACTCGCCAACGGCTCCGTGACCATCACCTTGAGCAGCACCGGGAATGGTAGCTGCGCATCGGTGAGCGACCAAATGACGATCTTCTTCTCGCAGAGCCCTGTGGTGAACGCTGGTCTCGACCGCACGGTGTGCGCGAACGATCCGACGGTGATCTTGAACGGCTCGGTGACCATCGCCACTGGCGGTGTGTGGAGCGGCGGCGGTATATCCTTCACACCGAACGCGACCACCTTGAACGCGACCTATCTCCCGAGCCCTGCAGAAGTGGCCCTGGGTACCGCAACGCTGACCTTGACCAGCTCGGGTAACGGCTTGTGCAACTCGGTGAACGATCAGATGGTGATCACCATCATCGCCTCCCCAAGCGCGAACGCCGGTAGCAACATCGCGGTCTGTTCCAACAACGCACAAGTCCAACTCGGCGGCTCGGTGAGCGGCGCCGGTGGTGGCCAATGGAGCGGTGGTGCGGGCACGTTCACGCCTTCGATCGCTTCGCTGAACGCGAGCTACACGCCGACCCCGGCCGAGGTGGCCGCAGGCACCATGACCTTGACGTTGACCACGATCGGCAACGGCAACTGCGTTCCGGTTTCGGACAACGTGCTGATCACTTTCACCGCATCGCCGACCGCGAGTGCTGGTACAGATGGGGTGCGCTGTGCGAACAATGCAGGCATTCAACTCAACGGCAGTGTCACAGTCGCGAATGGTGGAACCTGGTCTGGTGCGGGTGGAACGTTCACGCCGAATGCGAATGCACTGAATGCGACCTACGCACCTTCCGCTGGTGAACTCGCCGCCGGCCAGGTGACACTGACCTTGACCACCACAGGCAATAACGGTTGTACGGCAGTGAACGATGCGGTGAGCTACACGTTCACCCCTGCGCCAACAGCCAACGCCGGTTCGGACCTCAACAGCTGCGCGAACAACGCGAGCGTGGCACTGAACGGTGCGATCACCGTGGCCACGGGCGGTCTGTGGACCGGTGGATCTGGTGGCTTCAGCCCGAACAACACTGCTTTGAACGCGACATACGTGCCTAGCGCGGCGGAGATCGCAGCGGGTACGGCTACCCTCACACTCACCACTGTTGGCAACGGCCTATGCAGCGCGGTATCAGACCAAGTAGTGGTCACCATTGCGCCTTCCCCGATCGTGGATGCGGGAACCGCCCAGTCGGTCTGTGCGAACAATGCGACACTGCAATTGAACGGCTCGGTTTTGAACGCGGCTGGTGGTATTTGGACAGGTGGCGGCATCTTCAGCCCATCGTCCAGCGCGTTGAACGCGACGTACACACCGAGTGCAGCGGAGATCGCCGCAGGTGTTGCAACACTCACGTTGACAAGCACTGAAAATGGTCTGTGCAGCCAAGTGAGCGATCAGGTTGCCATCACCATTACACCGGCACCGGTCGTTGAGGCTGGCGCTGGAGGGGTGTATTGCATGAACAACTCGATCATCCAGCTCGCGGGGAGCATCACCGTGGCTAGCGGTGGTACTTGGTCCGGCGCGCAGGGTGGTTTCAGTCCCAATGCCAACACCCTCAATGCTGTGTACACACCATCTGCGGGTGAGCTGGCGGCGGGATCCGTGACCTTGACCCTCACCTCAACGGGGAACAATGGTTGTATCGCTGTGAGTGATGTCGTGAGCTACACCTTCACACCTGCGCCGACGGCCAATGCCGGTTCGGACCTCTTCTCCTGTGCGAACAATGCAGCGGTTGCCCTGAACGGTGCGATCACTGTTGCGACAGGTGCACTCTGGAGCGGCGGTAATGGAACCTTCACACCGAACAACGCTGCGCTGAATGCGAGCTACATGCCGAGCGTTTCGGAGATCGCAGCAGGCACCGTCTCGCTCACGTTGACAACGGTTGGCAACGGCACCTGCAGTCCGGTAAGCGACCAGGTGGTGATCACCATCACCCCATCGCCGATCGTGGATGCTGGAGCGGCGCTCACTTCCTGCGCGAACAATCCCGCTGCTCAACTGGCCGGATCCGTGCAGAACGCGACCGGTGGTATCTGGAGCGGTGCGGGAACCTTCTCGCCGAGCGCTGCGAACCTGAGCGCGATCTACACGCCGAGCGCGGCCGAAGTGCTTGCTGGTAGCGCGACCATCACGCTTACCAGCACGGGCAATGGCTTGTGCAATGCGGTTGCCGACCAAGTGGTGTTGACCATCACAGCCGCGCCGATCGTGGAAGCGGGAACGCCTCAATCGCTCTGCGCGAACAATGCGGTCGTGCATCTCGGCGGTCAAGTGATCAACGCGACGGGTGGTACCTGGAGCGGTGGTGCTGGCGCTTTTATGCCGAACGCGAGCGCTCTGAACGCAGCTTACACACCGAGCGCGGCGGAGATCGCGAGCGGTCAGGTTTGGCTCTTCCTTACCTCCACGGGCAACGGTGGTTGCCTCTCGTCACGAGACTCCGTTCAAGTGCAGTTCACTCCAGCACCGACGGTGAACGCCGGACCGGATGCGCACATCTGTGCGAACGCTGCACAGGTGAGCCTGAATGGTGTGATCACTGTTGCGACCGGTGGTCTTTGGACCGGAGGAACTGGATCGTACACGCCGGGCAACACCGCGCTGAACGCGACCTACTTCCCCTCGGCTGCGGAGATCGCTTCCGGCCAATTCACATTGGTATTGCGCAGCACGGGCAACGGGAATTGCACGGTAGTGAGGGATAGCCTGATCGTCCTGGTGGATCCTGTTCCTGTGGTGAACGCGGGTCCGGATCAGCAGATCTGCGCGAACAACTCCAACGTGCAACTGAACGGCTTCGTCGGCAACGCGCCGGGTGGAGCATGGAGCGGTGGTGCGGGTATCTTCTTCCCGAGCAATACCATGCTGGCCACGCAGTACGCGCCAACAGCCGCTGAGATCGCTGCTGGTTCGCTGACGCTGACCTTGAGCTCCACGGGCACGGCGTTCTGCCCTGCAGTTACCGATCAAATGACGATCGTCTTCACCGGTTCACCTATCGCGAGCGCTGGTAACGATCTGCAGATCTGCGCGAACAACAGCGCAGTGCAACTCACCGGCAACGTGACCAACGCAAGTGGCGCTTCTTGGACGGGTGGCAGCGGAGCCTTCGCGCCGAACGCCAACGTACTGAGCCCGGTTTACACGCCGAGCGCTGGTGAACTCGCCGCAGGTTCGCTGTCTCTGTACTTGACAAGTACGGGCAATGGCAACTGCATCGCGGTGCGCGATACGGTGGTCGTGACCTTCACTCCAGCACCGACGGTGAACGCCGGTGTGGACCTGGATGTGTGCATGAACAACCCGGTGGTGACCTTGAACGGTGCCATCACGGTGGCAACAGGTGCACAGTGGACAGGTGGTCTGGGAACCTTCACGCCGAATGCGCAAGCACTGAACGCACAGTATGTGCCGAATGCCTTCGAATTGGGATCGGGTAGTGTGCAACTCACTCTTACAACTACGGGCAACGGCAACTGTATCGCAGTGACCGATCAAGTGACGATCACCGTAACGCCTTCGCCTGTGGTGAGCGCAGGTGCGGATCTGATCACCTGCTCGAACCAACTGCAAGTACCATTGAGCGGTACCGTCCAGGGCGGTGCTACCTCAGGTATGTGGAGCACTTCCGGCACAGGGGTGTTCAGCCCGAGCCCGAGTACACTTAACGCGACCTACATCGCCAGCAGCCTCGATTCGCTGAGCGGTACGGTCGACCTCACACTTACCTCTACCAGCAATGGTCTCTGCAACGCTGTGAGCGATGTGATGACCATCACCATCCTGCCGAACGCGATCGCAAGCGCGGGTGTCGATCAAACGGTGTGTTCCACGACGAGCACGATACAACTGAACGGAACGATCACCGGCAATGCGACCCAGGGCCAGTGGACGACCACGGGTGCTGGTAGTTTCTCGCCTAGCGCAAGTGCAGCAAACGCGGTGTACCAGATCGCCCCTGGTGATCCGGCCTTGAGCACACTCACCTTCACATGGAGCGTGAACAGTTGCGACAATGCGATGGACCAAATGGTGCTGACCATCACACCGGAGTCGGTGGCGGACGCGGGTGCTGATCAAGTGACATGCTTCGGCGACCTGGATGTGGTGATCAACGGATCCATCAGCGGCGCTTCGAACAGTGGGACCTGGAGCACCTTGGGTAGTGGCACATTCGCCAACGCGAACACTGCGTTGAGCAACATCTACCAAGCAAGTGCGAACGACCAGCTCGCTGGCGGTGTGAACCTCGTCCTGACAGCTACGAACACAGGTGTTTGTGCTGCGGCGATCGACACGATGTTCATCGCGATCCAGCCTGCGGGCACGGTGAATGCAGGACTTGATGTGACGGCTTGCGCGAACAACGCAGTGACCGTTCTGACCGGAACATTGAGCGGTGATGCCACGCAAGTGCAGTGGACCACATCGGGTACGGGTTCCTTCTTCCCGAATGCCAACGTGCTCACGCCGACCTACATCCCGAGCGCGATCGACACCGCGATCGGTAGTGTAACGCTGACGCTGACCGCACCGGGAACCTGTAACAATGCGGTGGATGATCTGCTGCTGACTTTGACACCTGCGCCATACGTGAACGCGGGACCAGATCAGACCTACTGCGACCAAGTGACGCAGTTCGACCTGAACGGAACGATCTCGGGCATCACGAACGCGGGCCAGTGGACCACCAACGGTACCGGCACGATCGCCAATGCAGGTGCATTGAACACGACCTACATCGCCAGTGCTGCGGACGTGGCGAATGGCTCCATCACCTTCACGCTCACTTCGCTGAACAACGCGAACTGCAATGCAGTGACCGATGCGATGACCATCTACCTCACCAGCGGCCTCATCGTAAGTGCGGGTCCTGACCAGAACGTTTGCGTCGCATCGGATCATGCGAACATGCTGGCCACCGTGCAGAACGGATCGCCTTCGGGCATCTGGACCGCTACCGGTTCGGGCACCTTCCAACCAAGCGCCGATGTGTTGAACGCACAGTATTTCTTCTCCGCCGGTGATGTCACCAACGGATCCGTGGTGCTCACGTTCACCGCAACGAACACGGGTACCTGTCCAGTATTGCAGGACCAAATGGTGCTCACCTTCGGTAGCAGCAGCTTCGCGTATGCCGGTGCCGACCAAGCGCTCTGCGCGAATTCGCCGATCGCACTACTCGCTGGTAACTTCAGTGGTGGTGCGCAAGGTGTGCAGTGGAGCAGCGCTGGTTCAGGCTTCTTTAGCAACAGCACCAACCCGAATGCGACCTACACCTTGAGCGCTGCTGATATCGCTGCAGGTCAAGTGAACCTGACGCTTACGACGATCACGGGAGGTTCCTGCTTGCCTGCATCGGATGTGGTGGTGATCGCGGTGAACGCGCTGCCGAACATCACGGCAGGTGCGGACATCATTGCTTGCACAGCGGCTCCGGTACAGGTTACTGCGAACGCTGCGAATGCAGGTGGTGGCATGTGGACCACCTCGGGAACGGGAACCTTCTTCGACCCGAATGCATTGGCTACGCTGTATACACCAAGCGCTGCGGATAGCATTGCAGGCACTGTAACACTCACCGTGACCACTACGGGGATGCAACCTTGCAGTGCGGTTTCAGATCAGTTGGTGATCAGCTTCGGCGGCGGCTTGGATGCGGCAGCAGGAATGGACATCATCGCTTGCAGCACCGATCCGAACGTGGCGCTGAATGGTGTGGTGGCAGGAACTACGACCGGTACGTGGACGACCAGCGGCACAGGTTCCTTCATGCCGAATGCCAGTTCACTGAACGCAACTTACATTCCTGGTGCTGCGGATTACGCCATCGGCAACATCAACTTGATCCTGAGCACTACGAATAACCAAGGCTGTCCTGCCGGTCGCGACACACTTGTGGTGAGCTACCATGTGCCACCTACGGTGAACGCAGGTGTGGACCTACTGCTGTGCAGTGGATTGGAGAATGTGCAACTGAACGGCAACGCACAGAACCAAGGATCGGTGCAGTGGATCACCATGGGTACAGGCAGCTTCACTCCGGATGCGACTGCCCTTAACGCAACGTACGTGCCGACCGCTAACGATAGCATCGCTGGTGGTGTGTACCTCGTGCTAACAGCCTTCGGAACAGGCACGTGTGCCAACGCCTCGGACTCAGTGTTCATCGACATCGGACCAACGCGTATCGCGAATGCGGGCAGTGATCAAACAGTATGCGCGGACATGGATCCGATCGCTCTCGGCGGAAGTATTGCCGGTGTGAGTGGCGGTGCATGGAGCACCAACGGAACAGGAACCTTCCTTCCGGATGCTTCGACCTTGGGCGCCACCTACGTGCCAAGTGCAACGGACATGGTGTTCAGCGAACTGCGCTTCATCCTCACCACAACAGGTAACATGGGTTGCCCTGCGGATGTGGATACCATGATGGTGGCATTGCAAGCCGTGCCGACCGTGAGCGCTGGTAATGACATCAATGTGTGCGATGCGAGTGCAACAGTCGACCTCTCCGGAGCCTTCACCGGCGCAAATGGTGTGCTGTGGAGCTCGAACGGATCAGGCTTCTTCCTGCCAAGCAACACTGTGCCGAACGCCGCCTACGAACCGGGCAACACGGACGAGCAACTCGGTACCGTGCGTATGATCCTCACCACCACCGGCAACGGTGTGTGTGCGGCCGTGAGCGATACGGTGATGCTCTCCTTCGTGAACCCACTGCAAGCCGATTTCACGGTGAGCAATGCCTGCGCGGGATCACAGACGCAGTTCACCAGCACGAGCACCACGACGGGTGCGCCGATCATCGGTTGGAACTGGAGCTTCGGCAACGGGGCCAGTGGTTCTGGTCCGCAGACCACCACCAGCTTTGACACACAAGGTCAGTACTTGGCAACGCTAACGGTCTTCGCGCAGAACGGCTGCAGTAGCACTGTTACCCGTACCATTGATGTGTTGAATGCGCCAGTGGCCGGCTTCACGATAACAGGTGATCCATTCACGGATACGCCGATGGAATTCACGGACAACTCCTTCGGTGCAACGAACTGGCAGTATGATTTCGGGGATGACCAAGGCGCAATCATTGCGGAACCTGTACACGAGTACACCGAAGATGGTCAGTTCATCATCATCCAAACGGTGACGAACGCGGCGGGCTGTACAGATCGAGATTCATTGTTGATCAGCATCGCTGTAAAGGACATCCTTCCACCGAAACTGCCGAACGCGTTCAGTCCGAACGGCGATGGCGTGAACGATGTGTTCTACGTCCGCGGAGGTCCATTCGAGACCATGCACCTGAAAGTGTATAACGGCTGGGGTGAAATGATCTTCGAGACCACTGATCCAACCTTCGGCTGGGATGGAACGCACGAGGGCAAGCCGGAGATCAATGGGGTGTATGTGTACTCCGTGATCGCCACTACGACTGATGGAACACTCCATGACAGGTCGGGTAAAATGACCTTAATACGATAAGCAGAACGAAGAGCCCCATGAAAAACTTGAAAACACAGCTCGCCGTTGCCCTTGCAATCTGCGCGGGCACAACCAACTTCGCCCAAGATGCGCACTTGTCACAGTACGAGACCGCACCGAACACATTGAACCCTGCTTTAACTGGCATGTACGAGAACGCTGATTTCCGCATGACCAGCAATGTGCGGAGCCAATGGAACAGTTTGTCGAGCAGTTTCCTTACCACTGGTTTCGCTTATGATGTGTCGTTGCAGAGGCGTTTCGGGGTAGGATTGAGCATGGTCAACTACAACATGGCTGGGATCATGAACACTTTCCAGCTTGGTGCTGACGGGGCCTACAACGTTTCCGACCCTAAGGCCAAACACACGCTATCGGTTGGTGTACACCTTGGCTTGCTATATAAGAAAATGAACGATCAACAACTTCTTTGGGATGCCCAATACAACGACGGTTATTTCAACAGTGACCTACCTTCCGGGGAGTTCATGCAAAGAGGATCAAGGTGGATGCCCGATGTTTCTGCAGGTATCGCATACAGGAGCACGAACTCACGCAAGAGTGTCAACCCTTTCGGCAACTTCGCGATGTTCCATGTCACCACACCGGATGAGTCCGTACTGCGAACGACCAAGAGTGATCTGCCGATCCGTTTCTCCGTGAATGCTGGCGCTCGCGTAGAGGTGGCGACGGGCATCTTTGTGATCCCTGTGGGGCTATACATGCGGCAAGGAAATGATCAACAGATCAACGCAGGTATGATGTCGGAGATCGGGATCGCCGGCACTCCTTATAGCGCGGTCGTGGGTTGTTCATACCGGGTAAGGGATGCGGTCATTGCCCAGGTGGGTCTTAAGCACAGCAATGCGGCTTTCAGATTCAGCTACGATATCAACGTATCTCCTTTACGGAATTACACGCGCAAGAACGGAGCCTTTGAGTTCTCGATCCTGTACTACGGTTCACACTCCGGAAGGACGCGTAGGGTAACGAGCAGTGCATTCTAAGAAAGGTGTCTATGAGCGTCATTTCTGCATACGATTACCGGGAGCCCTGTGATGATCTCGTTTATTTCGTCTTGTCCCACTCCTAGTTGACTCTTCCATTCTAGAGCGGAATGGTGTCAATCTATTCTAGGACAGGAAAAAGAAAAAGGGCCGTCTCTTACGAGACAGCCCCCTTTGTTTCATGAGTTCCTTAGGGGTTACACCCCATCGTCCCGTAACCACTTACGGTCGAGTAGGATGCGTCCTCACCATCTTCGTCGTCGAAGAAGCCCACACCTTCAATAGCGTAATAATTCCCATTGAATTCCATGGATCCTCCATTCACCGTGATATCTCCGTCCTTGGAGAGGTAGATCCCTCCATCGTTCTGGAAACTGATGATGAATGCGAAACTGAAATCCTGCAGATCCTCTTCGGGTTGATCGAGGTCATCGATCCAGTTGAGCACTTCGTAGCTGGTGTCGCTGAGGTCATCAGCATACACGAAGTAGTAAGCGAACCCGTAGAAATACTGGAATGGATCTTCACCATCTTCGAAGTTTCCGTTCTGTAAGGCTTCGAAATCTCCGGAGATCCCAATCACACCGGCCACGTCTCCCATGTCCGGACCGAAAAGACCACCTCCGGTGGTGTTTGTATCTCCCAGTGCGAAGCACACGGCAAAGTCAATATCAAGCATGGTATTGCCAGCGTAAACCGTTCCTCCGCCTGCGCCCATGCCGGCTTGCGGTTCGGTGATCACGACAATACCACCTTCATCGGTCCAGACCCACTGGCCGCCATTGCTTGAGGCGAAATTGATGCCGGAAGCAGGTATGGTGGAAAACGAGAAGTCCCTTGAACCATCGTTTTTCGAACGGAACACGAGGACCTCATCCATTGTACGGTTATAGATGCCCACTGCAGGTAGCTCCTGGCCCTTTTGCCAGAGCTTGCGTTTCAGGACCGGGTCCGTAATTTCAGTTGCCTTCGCAGGTTTGGTCACGGACACCGTTTCCTTGTTGCACGAGATCACCAGAAAGCCGATCAAGGCGAGTGGCAAAGTAAACCTGAGCAGGTTCCGGAATGTGGTTGTAACGCTGTTCATATTTTGGTGTTTTCAGGTTGTGTGAGCCTTGCTCAGAAGAGCCATCCAAGTCGCAACTGGCCTACTACATTTGGTCCGAGCTGGATGCTGCTTACGTTGTCCTTCTTCCCATCGGTGTTAGTGGTGGCTGTGCCGGTATTGTCGTCGTTGGCCGCTACCGTCTCGGTCTTGCTCTTCATGGGCATGGTCGCAGCAAAGCCAAAGCCGAGCTCAGTGCCGAAATAGAGCGACTTGGCGAGATAATAATCGAAGCCGGCGACGGCGTTCAGGCCAATTCCCAAGCTACCACTGGTCTTCTTTTCATAGCCCACCTCGCGTTTGTTGTCGTTCAGGTTCAGTTGGGTTTCTTTCTTCGTGTTCTTGTTGGTAAAGCTCAGGTCCAAGTATCCACCGATGTACGGTGAAAGGCGATCGGTACCCGTCATGTGCTTCTCAAGACCGGGCTGCACAGCGATGGTAATGCTGCTCTCCTTGTCCTTCAATTCGAGCATATCGGACTCGCCATCCTCATCCTGCGTAATGGTGGTCTTATTCTGGAATCCCAAGAAAACACCCAGGCGCATAGCGGAGGTCGCAGATCCGAATTTACGGAACTTGATACCGGCCATCGTAACGGGGCTGCCACTTAAGGGAGCGATCATCAATTCCAAGTTCTTTTCTCCTCCGGCAGGACGATACTGTGTCTGTGCTTGTGCTGTCGCGATGCATGCAATAGCGACGGAGACTGCCAATACATATCTTTTCATGGTGGTGGTTATTGGTTTTGTGTTTGGACAAATGTATTTCTTCCGAGCAACAAAACAACAGCGGTGATCTATTTTGTTTTGAACGTTAGCCTTGTGTGGAATACCGTCATATCGGAGTCGAATTGCTCACTCGTTAAATGATCTGCAACTAAAAAGACCGTCATCTATCCGGAGTTCTTCGGACGATACACGCTGCATTAACGGAATACGCAACGCTCGACAACCCAAGATCCGGGTTGGATCGATAAGGAATAACAAAAGAGATCTACCCTTTCAACGCCTCTGCCCCACCCGGTGGGTGCTGTTATCCCTTCAACGCTTCAGCCCCACCAACGATCTCAAGGATCTCGTTGGTAATGGAAGCTTGGCGTGCTTTGTTGTAGGTCAACTTCAGCTCCTTCAACATGCTGTCCGCGTTGTCTGTTGCCTTGTGCATGGCGGTCATGCGGGCACCGTGTTCTGAAGCGTTGCTGTCCAACAGTGCCTTGTAAAGCTGGATCTTCAAGCTCTTGGGAATGATCTCTTCAACGATGGTCCGGCGATCCGGTTCCATGATGTAGTCCACGTTCTGTGTCTTTGCAACCTTGTTGTCGGATGCAGCCGGTGCGATCGGCAAGTAGGGCTGCTTCGTGGGGTATTGAACAGCGGCGTTCTTGAACTTATTGTAGAACACCACCACGTGGTCGAATTCGCCTGCCGCAAAACGATCCATGATCAATTCAGCGACCGGAGACACCTTGTCGAAGCTCAGGCCATCGTATAATTTAGCAAGGTCGGTCGGTAGCGTAGCATTGAAATACGGCGTACGGCGATAAGCGTCCATGGCCTTTTTTCCGATTGGTAACACGGTCACTTTTTGACCTTGGGCTTCAGCTTCCGCAGCGGCTTTACGGATCATGCGGAACACTTGGGTATTGAATGCCCCGGCAAGTCCGCGGTTACTGACCACGGCAACGAACAATACGTTCTTTACCTCGCGTTGCTGGCTGAATTTGCCTTCATTGCTGTCCAGACTTGCGCTAACGTTACCAAGGATAGCCTGAAGCTTTTCGGCATACGGACGCATCCGCACTATGGCGTCCTGGGCGCGACGCAACTTGGCAGCGCTTACCATTTTCATGGCTGCGGTGATCTGCTTGGTGCTGTTCACCGAGACGATCCTGTTGCGTACTTCCTTGAGGCTTGCCATTTGTTAGTTGGTATCAGGCACAGGGTATTGAGTAACTAGTACTCTGTACCCAAATACCCTGTACTAGCATTTAGTTGTCCAAACTCTTTACCAGGTCCGCTGCAACGGTTTCCAACACACCGGTGATCTGGTCGTTGTACTCACCACGCTTCAAAGCTGCCAAGGTTTCACTGTGTTTATTGCGAAGCATGGTAATGAATTCCGCTTCGAATTGCTTCATGTTCTTCAACGCTACGTTTCCGAGCAATCCTTTTGTACCGCAGTAGAGAATGGCGATCTGTTCTTCAACACGCACGGGACTGTTCTGTCCCTGCTTCATGATCTCCACGTTCCGTGCACCCTTATCCAATACCGCTTTTGTAGCGGCATCGAGGTCGGATCCGAACTTGGAGAATGCCTCCAATTCGCGGTAGGCAGCTTGGTCCAATTTCAATGTGCCAGCAACCTTTTTCATGGATTTGATCTGCGCATTACCACCTACGCGGCTTACGCTGATACCTACGTTGATCGCTGGGCGTACACCGCTCAGGAACAAGTTGCTCTCCAAGAAGATCTGTCCGTCCGTGATCGAGATCACGTTGGTAGGGATATAGGCTGATACGTCACCTGCTTGGGTCTCAATGATCGGAAGCGCGGTCAATGAACCACCACCTTTCACTTTTCCTTTCAAGCTCTCGGGCAGGTCGTTCATCTGCTCAGCAACGGTCTGGTCAGCGGTCACTTTCGCGGCACGCTCCAGCAAACGGCTGTGTAGGTAGAATACGTCACCTGGGTATGCCTCACGCCCTGGTGGGCGTCGTAGCAACAACGAAACCTCGCGGTAAGCAACAGCTTGCTTTGAAAGATCATCATACACGATCAGTGCAGGACGACCGGTATCACGGAAATACTCACCGATAGCTGCTCCGGTGAACGGTGCATAGAACTGCATCGGTGCAGGGTCGCTGGCGTTGGCGGCAACAACTGTTGTGTAGGCCATAGCACCGGCCTCCTCCAACACTTTTACAGTACCGGCAACGGTCGATCCTTTCTGCCCGATCGCCACGTAGATGCAGTACACCGGCTTACCGGCATCGAAGAATTCTTTCTGGTTGATGATCGTATCGATCGCCACCGTGCTCTTACCGGTCTGGCGGTCACCGATGATCAATTCGCGCTGGCCACGACCGATCGGGATCATCGCGTCGATCGCTTTGATACCTGTTTGTAGTGGCTCTTTTACGGGTTCACGGAAGATAACACCAGGTGCTTTGCGCTCCAGTGGCATTTCGAACAATTCACCTTTGATCGGGCCCTTACCATCAATGGCTTCACCCAGTGTATTCACTACGCGACCAACAATTCCCTCACCAACATTGATGCTGGCGATCCGCTTTGTGCGTTTCACGGTATCACCTTCTTTGATCCCCACGGAAGGTCCGAGCAATACAGCGCCCACGTTGTCTTCCTCAAGGTTAAGAACGATCGCGCGCAGGCCGTTGTTGAATTCGATCAACTCACCGCTTTGCACACCTTGTAGTCCGTAGATGCGGGCGATGCCATCACCCACTTGCAGAACGGTACCGACTTCTTCCAGCTCGGCTTCGCTGCGGAAACCGGCAAGTTCTTGTTTCAGGATCGCCGATACTTCGGCTGGTTGTACTTGGGCCATGTCTGGGTTGCGTTAGATCGCAGGGATGTACGGGTTCTTGGAGAATTCGCGGCGCAGGTCGCTCAGACGACGGCTTACGCTACCGTCATATTGTTCATCGCCAATGCGGATGATCACGCCACCGATCAAAGTGGGTTCCACCGTCTCCACGAGTTCGATGGTCTTACCGGGGTGTTTTTCCGTTGCCAAGGCCCGCACCTTTTCACGGGCATCGTCGCTAAGCGGAACGGCACTGGCCACCTCGGCTATGATGATCCCTTTGTGTGTTTTGTATAGTTCAGTAAATGCTGCGGCCACTTGTGGTAGCATGGTTTCGCGATTCTTGCGCACCAGAATGCCAACGAAATGGCTGGTCATTTCGCCGATCTTACCGGCAAATATCTTGTCCAGAATAAGGCCTTTTTTATCGGCCTTCACCACTGGGCTGCGCAAAAGCACTTGTAATTCGTTGCTTGCGGCACATGTGTTCGCAACAAGAAGCATATCCTCTTGCACAGCATCCACCATGTCCTTCTCCAAGGCCAAGGCCATAAGAGAGCGTGCGTAGCGATATGCGACCGGTGCAATGTTCATGACTTGCGCAGGTCGGCTTCCGCCATCACTTTATCAACAAGGATTTTCTGGATGCTGCTGTCACTGAGTTTTTCCTTCAGGATCAGCTCCGCCACTTGCACGCTCAGTTGGCCCATCTGGTTCTTCATTTCGGTAATGGCCGCATTCTTTTCATTGCGGATATCCTCACGTGCACGTGCCAAAAGGGCATCACCTTCTGCTCTTGCCTTTTCTTTTGCACTAGCGATCTCGCGATCGCGGATGTCACGCGCCTCCCTCAACAAGACCTCACGTTCTTCACGTGCTTCGCGCATGAGATCTTCGTTCTTGACTCCCATTAGCGCCATTTCTTCACGGGCTTTTTTGGCCTCGTTCAAGGAGTCGGCTATGGATTCTTCGCGTTCTTTCAGCCCATTCAGAATAGGCTTCCAAGCGAATTTCGCCAAGATGAAGAGCACCACCCCGAAGGAGAGTGTCATCCAAAATATAAGCCCGATGGAGGGCTCCATTAAACTTGCGAGCAGCATTGGCGTGCGGGTATAAAAAGGTTAACGTACCATTCCGCTGGAGCCTGCATTGTTTGCAGGAAGCGGTGCCGAATGGCTTACTTCAATACGACCAACAAGCCAACTACCATCGCGAAGAAGGCAGCGCCCTCCACCAGCGCAGCGGTAAGGATCATATTGGCGCGGAGGTCATTGATGGCTTCCGGTTGACGTGCCATAGCTTGTACAGCATCGCCGCCAATGCGGCCAATACCTACGCCAGCACCAAGTGCAGCGAGACCAGCGCCGAGAGCAGCAATTCCATAGCCAGTACCGAGATCGAGAAGAACAGAAAGGAACATGTTAGTTCGTGGTTTTAAAGGAAAAATTCAGGTTTCAGTGATGTTGTGGTTCTTCAACCGCAGCGCCAATATACATGGCACTAAGGAAGGCGAACACATAAGCTTGTATGAATGCAACGAGCAACTCGAGCATGGTCATGAAAATGGTAAAGGCCAATGAACCCACGGCAACACCGACACCGGCGCCTGTACTTGTTTCGCCGAAAACGAATATCAAACTGAAGAAGCTAAGAACGATGATATGCCCGGCGGTCATGTTCGCGAACAGTCGGATCATCAACACGAATGGTTTCAGGAACATGCCCAGAACTTCTACCGGAGTAAGGATCAATAACACCAATTTAGGCACACCTGGCATGGCAAAAATATGTCCCCAATAGTGCTTATTGCCGTTGAGCGTAACGATCAAGAAGGTTATCAACGCCAGAACGAGGGTCACGGCGATATTGCCTGTGAGATTGGCCCCACCGGGGAAGAACGGAATAAGGCCGAGCAGGTTATTCAAGAAGATGAAGAAGAATACCGTAAGCAAATAGGGCATATACTTCATATACTTCTTTTCGCCGATCGCGCTTTTGGCGACATCGTCGCGTACAAAGAGAATGACAGGCTCCAGCAGGTTCTGCAGCCCGCGAGGTGCCTCTCCTTTACGGCGGAGGTAGGAGTTGGCTACGCTGATGAAGATGATCAACAGCAACACAATGCTTATCCACAAGCTTACTACGTTCTTGGTAATGCTGAAATCGAATGTTGCTTTGGTAGCAACGTCATCTATCGTTGTGTGATGGGCATCAACAGCCCCTGTTTCAGTTACTGCAACAACATCACCCTCTTCTAGCTTGTAGCCACCATAAGTCTTGTGGCCATGATCGAACTTGCTGCTGCTAAAAACGGAAAGGCCGCGCTCGGCGTTGTAAAGGATAACTGGTAACGGAAGGGTATAGTGCCCAAATAAGTGCCAACCATGCTCGTCTCCAATATGATCGAGGATCATTTTGCCGGGATTGAATTTCCCTCCTGCCTCATCTACTTCCTCCTGTATAATGTCGGGTGCTTCTGAATCGCTCTCGATCGCCTTAACAATGGCACTATCAACGACGTGGTTGGACCCTTGCTCCTGCGCGAGAACGACACCCGCAAATAAGCTTGCGACCAATAAGGACGCGGTTTTTAGGAGGGTTTTAACGGATCTCATAGGTGGTTGCCCCTGTGAATTCGGGCGCGAAGGTAGAACTATGCGGCGAAAGTTGGTAGCGGAAGATCCGTAAAAAGGCGGAGTTCACCTTTTTCCGGTCTCTTTGAACAGATACACCATGGCACCGACAATACCGAGCAGGCTAAGTATGATCGTGAATACGGGATACTTCAGCTTCAGTAGACCATCCAAATACCAGCCGCCCCATGTTCCCGCGAGCACGATCCCGATCATACTGAACCCGAGACCGGTGTAGCGCAAGTAGCCGTTGTAGTTGCGTCTTGCCTTTTCCAGTTCCTCCGGCGTACTCACGGTTTGGGGAGTTTGCGCAGAATTCCGGACAATCGGATAGTGCTGAATGCTAAAAATGCCAGATATAGGAATGCGAAGGCAATGGCGATCGGAATGGCCTGCTCTTGTGTTAAAAAGAAGATAAGCACCACCAGCAGAATAAGTGAAAGGAACATCTTTACCACCAAGCCGGTCATAAAGCGGTGCACGAAACCCTTAGGGTCATTAACAACGGCGCGCTCCTGCCAATAGTGTAAGAGGAACGTAATGGAGCCGAAATAGAGCAGAATGCCAACATGAAATTTCATAAATGGCTTGTCAAGGACATAGAGAGCAAGCCATGTGGCACCAGCACATATTCCCGTAAAGAGAAGAAGCGGCAGCGTGAATGACCGTGAACGGGCCTCCGGAACAGGAGCCATGGATCGACGTGTCGGCTTGAATGCTTAGCGCGTAGCTTGCACGGTGTTTTCCGTGCGGCCATTGCTTTCCGTGCGCAAGCGAACCGGGTCCATTTCCTTAACCACACCACCAGCCATGCTGCAATTACCGGTGAAAGTAGCACCGGGCTCGATCGCCAGTTTCTTTGTGTTGATGTCACCCTGCAATTTGGCAGTTGCCTTCAAGCTAAGCACATCCTGACAGTTCACTTTGCCGATCACGGTTCCTTCAATATCACTGCTTTGGCAGATCACTTCGCCTTCAATAACTCCACTTTGGCCAACGATAACGCGGCCCTTCGCATTCACGGAACCCTTCACTCGCCCGTCAATACGGATGTTGCTATCCGATCTGATCTCGCCTTCGATCACAGTGCCCTCCATAATGGAATTGATCTTGCCTGGGCTCACGGTTTCTAATGGCTTGTTCATGGTGGTAGGGGCGGGTTTTTCACTTCGGAACATGGTTCCCATTGGGGTTAGGGTCAGTCAGATAGAACCACAAAGGTAAGTATCGGTGTTGTTTTTCCTATTGTCCTTCAATATAGTTCTGCATGAAGAATACTGTGTAGGCATCCACATCCTTGCTTTGGTAGAACTGAGCGTAATTCTTGGTGCTGATCGCAAAGGCGGGGAATCCTTGGTCGTTTACCGTCATCAGATCCAACGTATTGGTCATGAACAGGTTGTAATATTCCATGGCTGCGGCTTTAGTTGGGAAGACACCAACAAGTATCACTTGGTGTTCGGGATCCAAAAAGGTATTGGTCACTTCCAACTGTGTTGCGGGCAAATGCGTAGTGTTGAAGTTGCTTAACAAGGTTTTGAACATGTCCATATCATTTCCTTCATTTGGGACGATCATGGCAAATGAGTGCTGGCCGGGTTCGTCCTTGAACAGCTCTGTATCCAGAACGGGCTTGCTAGGAGGGGCTATTGTACCTGAATCCGTATTCGTTTGCGAAGTCTCGCCACCACCCATAGCGTTCAAAAGGGTTGTCGCGGCATTCGCTTCATCCGTTCCTGGGAATAATACCGTGATCTGGGTAAGGGCGTTCCGGAACCCATTCGCATCGCGCATACCGCCGATGGCCATGGCTCGCAACATGTGGTATTTGGCAAGGAAGTGGTTGCGGGGTTCATTCTCAATAACGCCATTGCACGAGACTATCACGGAAGAAAATAAGTATTGTCGGTACCGATCGTAGACTTCTTTATACACCGCCTCTTCTTCGAACCTTCGTTCTTCATCGGCTGCAAGAATGTTCGGATCGCGGATGAGTCTTGCGAATTCGGAATCCGGCCAACGCTCAAGAATAATATTGGCATAGAGTTGGGATCCGGAACCGTCCGGAGAGAAGTAATTCGTGGTCTGTTCTTTTTCCAAGTAGATCCTGTACAGCTGGTAATAGCTTTCCGGAGTGAACTGGCAATCTTCGAACCTATCCGTTAGTACCTCGAAACTTTCAATGGCGTTGTCCGGGTCCTTCAGTTGTTCTTTATAGATCATGCCGCTTGCATACAGCGCACCGCATACCTTGCTATTACTGGCCTCCAGAGCTTCTGGGTCCATTGGGAGGTCCTTCATATAAAAGGAAGGGTCCTTCCATTCTTCTTCGGCCTTTTCTTTTTCGTCGCCGTTTTCTTCATCCGCAAGGAGGTCTTCTTCGATCACTTGGTCTGCCAACGCGCTACCGGACTTGTCTTTCCGGCGCCAATCATCTTCGAGCTTTCTATTGCCCCAGCGCTTTCTGAATTGAGTGAGCCCGCGGCCTATCTGCTGGGGCGAGTAGAAGTACCAATTTCCTGTCTCCCCTCCGGTTGGTGTTACTGTCGGTTTACCAGCGTCAGGGTTGTTCTCCAATAACGTACGCGCTTCATCTTCCGCTCTGGCAGCCTCGGCTTCTCGATCCTCGCGGTCACGAATTATTCTTCTAAGCCTCTTCTCTAATTCACCCTCGTCCAGTTGTGCTAACTCTTGTAGGCTATCCTCCAGAGCGATGATCTCCAATTGTTCCACAAGGTCACCCAAAACCTGCGCACGGGTCTCAACTTCCCGGTAGCGTGCGTGCTCTTCATTCAGAACCGTTAACGTGCTGTCATAATATTTCTGAGAACGAGCATAAGCACGGTCATCAAAATAGATGTCGGCCAATTTCATGTAGGTCTTGGCCTTTTGCTTCGTGTCAGTGGTACTAACGCGCGAGCTTGTTTCCAAGTGGTCTATAGCCGAAGAATCCATCCTATCCTTAAGGTCCAGATCCGCGATCGCATAATGGATCATGTCAAAGTGATCGACATTCTTGTCATCACGCAGCATTCCTCGCAGCTTTTTACGCAGCGTTTTACTATCGCCGCGTTTGTATGCCAATGCCTGAAAGATCTGCGCGTGGAATGCCATTTCATAAGGTGGCCCCATTTTAACCACGGATGCGAACTGCTTAATTGCTTTCTCCTCTTGACCCTTAACATCATAGAGTTGAGCAAGAATAAAGGCCCAGCGGATGCGCTCCCGCTTGGCTTCTGCCTGATCCACGGCACGCTCCAGATGAATGATCGCATCGTCGATCTTTCCGCGCTTCAGGTTCAGCTCGGCATACACGGCGCTCAACTCACCGTGGTCGAATTTCTTAGGGAGTTTTTTCTCTTCCGTTACTTGGTCCAAGGCGGTCTGTGCCTTGCCGAATTGTTCCAGTTCAATGGCGGTACGGGCTAGCCAGATCTTTCCTTCCAGTTGTTTGTTTTCTCCCTTGAATCGGCGAGCGATGTACGCGAATCCACGCTCGGCCTCGTAATAATTGCCTTTGTAGAATTGACTTTTGGCGATCACGAAGTAGGCATCATCGATCCAGCTGTTCCGTTGTTTGCCTTCGATATCCATGGAATGCCGTTCGATGACCAGCGAACATTTATCAATGCATTTCTCCAGATCGGGAGTTGCTGAGGTTTTTTGCTCGACGGAACCATAAACGAAAAGCGGTAGGACCTTATCATAGTCGTCCTCATAAGTATCTTCAATGGTCCGTACCGTTTCTTTCTGGATCTCATTGGCGTTGAACCACCCGTTATCACGCGAGTTCAAACGATGGAAAGCACGGTTAAGAAAGGCGTCCTTTTCTGGTGAGCAGCCCGTTATGAGTGCAACCATGAATAGACCTGACATCCATTTCACGTAATATTTAGTGGCTCTTGTCACCTTTAACGGTTCCATAACTACGAAAGGGCGAAGATATTTCATTGGTCCGGGATAGACCGCTGCAAAAAATGGTGACCAGCCTCAATACTGGGAATTCAACTGGTCCTGACCCCACTGCGAGAGCGTTCAATTTGCATTCTATTGATGCTGTCCACACTTGGTATGTTGGCTTATCACATCTATTCCCACCTTTGCGGGGGTATGGCAACCGTAACACCAAAGGCGGAAAAGAAGAGTAAGTTCAGTACTTGGTCCGCCAAGTTGCGGGATAAGTACCGGTTGATGCTCATCAACGACGCTACGTTCGAGGAGCGGTTGAGCATACGATTGACCCGGATGAATGTACTGCTATTGGCACTTGCAGCCTTTACCATACATGCCGCTTTCGTCACTGCAGTCATCGTGTTCACTCCGTTGAAGAAATACATTCCGGGATATAGCGACCAACAGACCAAACTGAATGCGTATAGGAGCACGCTTCTAGCAGATTCGTTGGAAACGGAGGTTGCAATACGCGACCTCTATCTACAGAATCTACGCAACGTTCTGAGCGGTGAGTTGCCAGCTGACAGTGCTACGTTGTTCACTCCGGTTAAAATACCCGAGGCGGCTGACCTCGCACCGAGTAAGGCGGATAGTGTGTTGCGGGCCCGAAATGCTAAAGAAGAAGCGTATAGCTTAACCGAGGGGAAAGGCACATCTGACAGGAGAAGCTTGAGCAGTATTTTCTTTTTTCCGCCCTTACGAGGCATCGTTACATCGCCATTCGAGGTGGGACAGGAGCATTTTGGGATCGACATTGTTGCTAGTGCCGATGCGGCAGTTAAGGCGTGTTTGGATGGCACAGTGATCATGAGCAGCTGGACAACGGATGGAGGTCATGTACTGCAGATCCAGCACAGATTCGACCTGATCAGCGTGTACAAGCACAATAGTGTGTTGTTGAAAAAGACAGGAGACAAGGTACGAGCTGGGGAGGCCATTGCGATAGTAGGGAACAGCGGTGAGTTAACTACGGGGCCGCATTTGCATTTCGAATTGTGGTTGAACGGAGAACCAGTGGACCCGCAAGCTTATATGGTGTTTCAATAAATGAATTCCTGATTCCTGATTTCTAATTCCCGGTGATTTTATCTATCTTCAATTTAGTCGTTGGGAGGTAATAGCCACAGCCGTAGACGAAACCATCCAAAGCCATATCAAACCCAAAGCGCTGAACTCAGGAATCAGGAATCGATCCCGATCGTTCAGGTCAGGAAAACTGAAGGCCCAAGGCCTAAACAAAGTAGAAGACAGAACCAAGGGACTTAGGAATCCCGCCACTTTGGGCGGGAGGAATTAACGATCGACCGAAGGGAGTAATGTAAATGTCATTCAAGTCTTCCATAGCTAAAGCATACGCAGGCATCGCAACGCGCGATGTGATGCGGCGGGCCATGGACCCTTTGGCTGCACAGAAAAAAGTGTTGCGTGGCTTGCTTGCTGGAGGTGATCCAACGGCATTCGGGAAGGATCATCGGCTGGATGAAGTGGATGATCACATTGGACTTCAACAGGCTGTTCCGTTGCGCGATTACGAAGCGTTGAAACCGTACATCGATCGGATCGTTGCAGGTGAAGAGGATGTGCTATGGCCCGGCAGACCGCTCTATCTATGCAAGACCAGTGGAACCACTAGCGGAGCGAAATACATACCCATCACCAAAGAGAGTTTGCCGAATCACATTGACAGTGCAAGGCGCGCTTTGCTTGCTTATATGCACCACAGTGGCAAGGCTAATTTCGTGGATGGGAAGATGATCTTCCTGCAGGGTAGCCCGGTTCTCGACCATACCCACATGATCCCAACGGGACGGTTGAGTGGTATTGTTGCCAACCATGTACCGAGCTATCTGTTGAAGAATCGCATGCCGGGTATGGCCACGAACAGCATACCGGATTGGGAATCGAAAGTTGAAGCCATCGTTTCCGAGACCATGACCGAGGATATGCGGTTGATAAGCGGCATACCAGCGTGGGTGCAGATGTATTTCGAACGGTTGTTGGCGCGGACCGGAAAAAAGAATGTGCGGGAGGTATTCCCCAACTTCTCATTGTTCGTCTATGGAGGCGTGAACTATTCACCATACCGAAGTAGAATGGAAACGCTTATCGGTGGATCAGTTCCAAGTATTGAGCTATTTCCTGCCAGCGAAGGATTCATTGCATACCAGGATAAGACCAACGAAGAGGGATTATTGCTTGTAGTGGACAACGGCATTTATTACGGATTCTTGGAACTTGGAAAGGAACAAGGGACGGTTGCAGAAGACAATGCGACTCGTGTGTTGTCCATCGCAGAGGTGAAAGTTGGTGTGAATTATGCACTCGTGCTCTATACAAATGCTGGCCTCTGGGGATACGAGATCGGTGACACCATCAAATTCGTTTCGCTTACGCCACCACGCATTGTGGTAACCGGCCGTACCAAACATTACACCAGTGCTTTTGGGGAACACGTTATTGCCGAAGAAGTGGAAGGCGCATTGAAAGATGCCATGGCTAGCATCCCATGCGAAGTAGCGGAGTTCACGGTTGCTCCGGAACTTGCTCCGACCCAAGGCTTGCCTTTTCACGAGTGGCACATTGAGTTTGCCGCACTTCCTGCCGATTTGGAAAAGTTCGCATTAGCCATCGACACAGCACTTCAAAAGCGCAACCCGTATTACAAGGACCTGATCACCGGAAGTGTACTGCGCCCTTTAGTGATCCGTTCACTACCCCGCGGTACGTTCGCTAATTGGATGAAAGCACGTGGCATGAACGATGCGCAGAGCAAGGTGCCCCGCTTGGCGAATGATCGGCGGTTCGTGCCGGGAGAGTAGCGATACACGCGCTCACCGGCAAGGTCCGTTCTTGGATGAAGAAGATCGATATCTCTTTCGGCCATATTGCGCGCCACCATGTTGGTGAACGTTTGGCGCCAACTGTGCGTAGCCTCAATAGGTGGGTCGGTAATGCCGACGAACCGGTTCACAAGTACCAGAGCCAGCCAGAACCGAATGTCCGAAACGAGACGCGCCACGTCACCAAAGACAATGGGCTTGGTCACCAAATTTTTGAGACCTGCATCATCAAGAAGGTTTCCGGTATTACGATATCACCTCCGCTTTCGGGTAGCGCTGCTTCCAAAAGTCAAGTGCCTTAATGTTGGCGAGGGTAATGACAGTGCGATGGTCCAGTCGGACCTTGATGGCTTTAAGCCCTTCTTTGATGGGCTGGGTAAGGATCAGTTTTTTTCTTGCTCGTGGCATGGTCAACGTGTTTAGGATTGCTTTTTAATTACGATAGTGATCAAAAACCGGACCACCTGTTTAATCATTTGGTCGCAAGGCTAAACAAACCCTGACATCATAAATTAAAAATAGTTTGTGATCAACCGTTCTCTATGTGCACAAGTAATTTACTATCAGTAGTTTACGGGTTGGTTTTCTTATTTGTTTTTCCATTAACACCTTTCCTCGAGAACATTTTCATTACAGGCCATGTTCGGTCAAAATCCTTCTTGCCTTAGGTCTGCGCCTGCGTTAAAACTCTACGATCAAAAAGAACAAACTCTGACTTCGCGTTCTGCTACATCTAGATCCTACACACGACGTAACGTCCAATTTCGCCCGACCTTCGCGCCCAATGTCCGTTATCGGCACCGATATACATCATGCAGCAGACCTGCTCCGTAAGGGAGAGCTCGTCGCGATCCCCACCGAAACGGTTTATGGCCTAGCGGCAAATGCGTTCGACCCCGACGCTGTCCTGAAGATCTTTCAAGCGAAGCAACGACCTGCCTTCGACCCGCTAATTGTACATGTGCATGACAGAGAACAGGTTCCAGGCATTGTGAGCGAACTACCAACAGGAGCAATACAGTTGATGGACGCATTCTGGCCCGGCCCGTTGACCTTGGTGTTACCCAAAACAGCACTGGTACCGGACCTGGTTACCAGTGGATTGAACACTGTTGGAATACGCATGCCAGCGCATCCCGTGGCCTTGGAGTTATTGCGGACCTTGCCCTTTCCACTTGCTGCTCCAAGTGCTAATCCGTTCGGCTATGTGAGCCCGACCACGGCACAACATGTTGCAGATCAGTTGGGCGAGCACGTGCCATACATCTTGGATGGCGGTTCATGTACAGTAGGTGTTGAAAGCACCATTTTAGGATGGGAGCAGAGCGGTAAAAGTATAGAAGGACATTGGGTGTTGTACCGCCCGGGTGGAATTACGGTTGAAGAATTGGAGGCGGTGATCGGATCAATATCCACCGCGAAACGGACCGTTACCCCAGTCGCTCCTGGTATGTTGGACAGCCATTATGCCCCGCGGAAGCCCGTGTACGTTGGTGATGTACATGAACTACTTGTCGCGCATCAAGGACAACGTGTTGCTGTGATCTCATTGAGCGCGGAGTACCCGGCTTGGCGATGTGAACGGTTATCAGCTGGTGGTGATCTGAATGAGGCAGCGCGGAATCTGTTCAGTGTACTGCGTGACCTTGATCGCTCGGATTCAGAAGTGATCTTGGCTGAAGTGTTTCCCGAACAAGGTCTCGGTCGAGCGATCAACGATCGGCTTAGACGTGCAGCCGCCAAATAGCTCTGGTCGTAGTTAGCTGAACAGTGAATATTCTTGAAGTCCGGCTTTTTCCTTGGCGACCACAATTTCGATCGGAGTACGTTGCAGATATGCTAGGCTTAAGATGCCCGACTTCGGAACCGCCAATAAACCCGACCTTTGCACCTTGTCTAAAAATCAAGGATAGGTCTAGGTTCATAGCAGACTGTTTCCAGAACAGGACAAATGCCCAAGACCATTGCCATACTCGGTTCCACTGGTTCCATAGGTACACAAGCCTTGGAAGTGGTGCGCACCAACCCGGAGCATTTCCAAGTGGAACTGCTTACATGTGGCATGAACTGTGATCTTCTTGTGAAGCAAGCACTTGAATTCAAGCCGAATGCGGTGGTGATCGGTGATCAGGCGCGACTATCTGAGATCAGGGACCTGCTGTTTCCGCAAGGGATCAAAGTGTATGCTGGAGCGGAAGCGTTGGAGCAGGCCGTGCAGATGCAAGAGATTGAAGTGGTACTAACGGCGCTTGTCGGTATTGCCGGTCTGCGCCCCACTTTGGCAGCGATCGAAGCCGGAAAGCACATTGCGTTGGCGAATAAGGAAACACTTGTAGTTGCAGGTGATATGGTAACGAAGGCCGCGAAAGAAAAGGGTGTGAACATCTATCCGGTGGATAGTGAGCATAGCGCTATTTTCCAATGCATGGCAGGGGAGTGGAACAACCCGATCGAGAAGGTCGTTCTTACGGCAAGCGGTGGCCCGTTCAGGGGCTGGACCCGTGAGGAATTGGCGACCGTCACCAAGGCCCAGGCTTTGAAGCATCCCAATTGGGAGATGGGTGCAAAGGTGACCATCGACAGCGCAAGCCTGATGAACAAAGGCCTTGAGGCCATCGAGGCCAAGTGGCTATTCAATTTGAAACCGGAACAGATCGAGATCATCGTTCATCCGCAGAGCATCATCCACAGCATGGTGCAGTTCCGCGATGGTAGCATGAAAGCACAGATGGGTCTGCCGGACATGAAGTTGCCGATCCAGTACGCGCTGGCTTATCCGGAACGACTGCCTACGAATTGGCCCCGGCTTGACTTTGCACAATACAGTTCACTCACCTTCGAACAACCGGACCTGAAAACGTTCCGCAATTTGGCATTGGCATTGGATGCAATGGAAAAAGGCGGCAACGCACCGTGCATTCTCAACGCCGCGAATGAAGTAGCCGTAGAGCATTTTCTGAAGGACCGTATCGGTTTTTTGGAAATGAGCGACCTAATTGAACACTGTTTGGCCACCGTGCCATTTCACAAAATCCAGTTGCTTGAAGACCTGGAGGCCACCGATGCGGAAACGCGTAGGGTGGCGAGAACACGAGTACCCGCTTAATGGACATATTGATCAAAGCAGCCCAGCTAATTCTTAGCCTTTCCATCATTGTGATATTGCACGAGCTGGGGCATTTCATCCCGGCCCGTTGGTTCAAGATCCGCGTGGAGAAATTCTATCTCTTTTTCGACCCGTGGTTCTCGCTTTTCAAAGTGAATAAAGGCGGTACTGAATATGGTATTGGGTGGTTGCCGTTGGGTGGCTACGTGAAGATCAGCGGCATGGTCGATGAGAGCATGGATAAGGAACAGATGGCCAAACCACCTGAGCCGTGGGAGTTCCGAAGCAAACCCGCTTGGCAACGCTTGATCGTTATGGTCGGTGGTGTTACGGTGAACTTGATCCTGGGCATGCTGATCTATACGATGGTGCTCTTCGTTTGGGGGCGTGATTTCCTTCCGCTAAGTGAAGTAAAATACGGCATACACCCGAGCGAAGTAATGAAAGCAGAAGGGGTGCAGGAAGGCGATCGGTTGTTGAAGTTGGATGGTCGCACACCTAGAACATTGGAGGAACTCACCAAGGACATTCTATTGACCGATGCGCATACGCTGACAGTAGAGCGCAACGGAACTGAACAGGAAGTGAAGCTCAGTCCGGATGTGAGTGACAAGATCCTGAATTCGGGAGAGAAAGAACTTTTCGGAATTCGCATCCCTTTCATTGTGGATACGGTCATGGTAGGAGATAATGCAGAAGCGGCGGGGGTCAAAAAAAATGATGTGATGCTGGCCGTCAACAGCACTGATACTAAATTCTTCGGTGATTTCCGAAAAGCGCTTGCTGAGCATAAAGGAGCTGAAGTAACCTTGAAGGTCCAACGGGACGGAGCGCCCATTGCCATAACCGTTAAAGTGAGCGAAGAAGGCACGATCGGAATTGGAAATCGTTCGCCTGATACCTATTTCAATTATGGTCATGAGACCTTCAGTTTCGGAGAATCAATTCCTGCCGGGATCTCGCTTGCCATGAATACGCTTACGGGTTACGTTAGCTCATTGAAGTTGTTGTTCTCCAAAGCTGGCGCTAGTCAGATCGGTGGTTTCGGATCCATTGGAAGTATGTTCCCATCCACATGGAATTGGCAAGCATTCTGGAGCCTTACGGCGTTGTTGAGTATTATCTTGGCATTCATGAACTTGCTTCCGATCCCTGCATTGGATGGCGGCCATGTGATGTTCCTACTTTACGAAATGGTCGTTGGAAAACCAGCCCCACAGCGCGTTATGGAAGTAGCCCAAATGGTCGGCATGGTCCTGTTGCTTGGCCTAATGTTGTTCGCCAATGGTAATGACCTTTTCAAAGGGCTGAACAACTGATAGGAAGATCTACGGAATAGGATGCTCGATTCGCTGTCAGAAAATAAGAAGCAGCTCACTAAGTTCATCATTATTGGTGTGTTGGCCGTGCTTACTGACCTTGCATGTTACACAGCATTCCTACAGATAATTACCGAGGATCTTTTCGGAATCATGAATAACGAAGCAGTGAGTAAAACACTGTCGTTCCTCTGTGGGTTAACGGTTACCTATTCCTTGAATAAGCGTTGGACGTGGCGCCGTAAGGACCGGAGCAATCGCCGTTTAGTAAAGTTCCTGCTTACGTATGGGGTGTCACTGGTCCTCAATGTCAGCATAAACTCCTTGTTGTTGTACATGTTGCATGAGCAAGAGCTATTCGCTGCTGTACCGAAAAAGTACTTGGTCGCGTTCATTGGTGCGACCGGATTCTGTTCAGCCGTGAATTTCATCGGTCAAAAGTTCTGGATCTTTAAGGGCATCAAAGTGGACGCCTGAGCGGGTTGTAATACATTCACCACCGAACCCGCCTGACCGTGACCATGGATCCCTACATATTCATCATCATTGCATGTGTTGCGATCATCGTATCGCACATGTTCAATTTGCTTGCCAAGGCGACGAATATCCCGAGTGTATTCATGCTCATCGTGCTAGGGTTGGCGATGCATCAGGTGATCGCCTATTATGGGTCATACACTCCCGGCCCCTTGGTGTCACAAGCGTTGAACATCTTAGGAATTTCCGGATTGATCATGATCGTGCTGGAAGCAGCGTTGGACCTGAAACTCACTCCGGATAGAATGGGAATGATCGTTCGATCCTTTTTCGTAGCACTGTTCACCATGTTGATAACAGCAGTAGGCATAACATTCTTGATCCAGTATTACACCGGTGCGGAACTGTACAAATGCATGGTCTATGCCATACCACTCTCCATTGTAAGCAGCGCCATTGTTCTGCCTAGCGTGGCTAATTTGCAGAAGGACGTTAAAGAGTTCCTCATCTATGAAGCAACGTTCTCTGATATTCTGGGGATCATGTTGTTCTATTTCCTGATCGAGGATCACGGAGGGTCCACCTCGGTCGACATGGCCTTCGGTCTGATCAGCAATGTGGTGTTGACCATTATTGTTTCCGTGGTCGCCGGTATGGCTTTGCTGTGGGTCTTTCAGCGGATCAAGACCAAAGTGAAATTCTTTCTATTGATCGCTACGCTGATGTTGCTTTATGCAGTTGGGAAAAAGCTGCACCTGTCATCCCTACTGATCATTCTGATCTTTGGTTTAATGGTGAGTAATCAGAGCTTCATTTTCAGGGGGCGCTTAGCACGCATGATGGGAACCTGGAGCATGAAGAACATTGAAAGTGAGCTTCACTTGGTTACCGCTGAAACCGCATTCGTTGTGCGCACCTTCTTCTTTATCGTTTTCGGCCTTACCATTGACGTCATGCGGCTCATGGATATCGATGTGATCCTTTTGGGAGCTGCCCTTATCGGCATCCTATACATCGTTCGTCTTGCGGTTGCAACATCGTTCAAGGTAAAAGGCCTTCGAACGATCACCTTGGTAGCACCGCGCGGGTTGATCACTGTTCTTTTGGCTTATAACATCCCGGAGGCCTTGCACATACCCGGTCGGGATGGCAGTTTGCTTCTGGTCGTTATCCTGACCTCCAGTTTGATCATGATGTTAGGCCTTTTGATGAATGGAAAGAACCATGACCTAAGTGCTGTGGAACCCGATCCCGACACATTCCTGGACGCACCAGAAGAGGGAAATGGCCACGCAAGCATTTAAGACCATTTCGTCATTTTAAGAGCAAGCAGTTCGGGTGGTTTTTTAATTGTACGGTTATGCGCTGACCCCGTGATCCGGAACCATATGGTGAAGCGACGCGTATACAAATGCAACCTTCGCTACCATGCCACACGTTATCCTAATAGAAGACGATGCACTCGTGCGCAAGTTGTTGGAAAAGAGACTTGTGGCAGCACAGTGGACCGTTACTGCATTGGTGGATAGCGCTGGTATGGTAGAGCGTGTACGATCGGAACGTCCGGATGTAATTCTTTTGGAGATGTCCCAGCGCCAGGCCAATGGGTTCGAGATCGTAGAAGCGTTGCATGCTGAAGGACTCAACACCCCCGTAATTGTGATCTCTGGTTTTGATATAGAGCACTTGGTCACGAAGATGCCCGAAGGTGCTACAAGCGACGTTATCCATAAGCCGTATGATCAAGAGGAACTACTGCAGCGTATGATGCAGTTGGTCGCTGCGTAACACATCAACATGTTGATCGTGTAGTTCCGGACCATTGAAGAAGTTCCACCACCTTTGCGTGTGTGCAGAATGATGTGATAATACTTGGCCACGGCCTTGCTGGCGCAGTGCTTGCAGAAGTCCTTCAACAGCGTGGATCGCGTATCCATGTTTTCGATCAAAGAAGAAACGGAAACGCATCCTTGGTCGCAGCAGGCGTAGTGAACCCGATCGTATTCAAGCGCGATATTCCGAGTTGGCGTGCAGGAGAATTATTGCCGATCGCTGATACATTCTATAGGTCATGGCAAGAATGTAATGGCGTTGATCTTTGGCATCCGTTGCCTATGGTCAAAGTATTTCCAACGCCCATTGAACGCGATCAATGGGAGCGGGTCATGCAGGATACTGAAAGTTCCCCTTTCATAGCTCAAAGGCCAGAAATAGATGTGGACCAAGCACCGGTCGATGCTCCGCACGGCTATGGAACGGTAACACAGGCAGCATGGTTGGATGTTCCCGCGACCCTTTCAGCGCAACGAGAAACCTTGATCGGCGAAGGTCGGTTCACGGAACGTGACGTGCGAGAAGAGGAGGTTCTAATTGGGCCGGATCACATCAGCATTGGTGACGTTCGAGCGCATTGGCTGGTTCGTTGTACGGGTCCATTCTCAACGGCGCAAGGTTTAGCCCCCGTGAAAGGCGAAACATTATTGGTGCGGATCCCCGGTCTTGAATTCAAGAACATGGTACACCGGCGGGTATTCATATTGCCGCTGGGCGATGATGTGTATCGCATTGGCTCCACCTTCGATTGGACCAACGTATGGACGGGTAGAACAGTAGAAGCACGCGAAGAGCTACTCGGCATGCTTAGGGCATTCGTTAAGCTCCCGATAGAAGTACTGGAGCATTCATCAGGGGTTCGGCCGGCCACAAAAGATCGTCGTCCCATATTGGGTAGAACAGGACGATATGAGGCCATATTCAATGGGCTTGGGTCTCGAGGTGTTTTGTTGGCGCCGTGGTGCGCAATGCATTTGGCCGAGCACCTATTCGAAGGAAAAGAGATCGATCCCGAAGTAAGTTTTGATCGGTTTTCATGAAGAACATTACCTCGCCTGTTCATTCCAGGGTGCGAAATGGCATTAAGCTTTTAAGCGCTCACCCTCTATCACCTTTTCCAAAGCGTCCCGGTGAAACTTTACACTGATCCTTCCGAGAGGTAAACGAACATCCGCATTCACTTCTTTGTGCGTCCCACTCAAGTCCCAATCCAGCTGGGGATAGCGTTCCGTGAATGCCACCGGATCACTATCGATAACGAATTCGGCATGTTCATACCCCTCGGAATACGGCGAGCTGCTTTTAGGGGAGGGCAGCTCGATCACGGCGATCGACCGACCTTCAAATAGGATCGGGGCCTTTAACTTGAACGTTGCGATCAGTCGCCCAGAAACTATTGACTCAACGAGCAAACGAGCATGTTCCAGAAAGCACACTTTCATCTCCGTATAACAGATCTCTGTCTCCACACGGTAACAAATGTGATCCAATTCGAAGGGGCTCACATCAATGTCATGCCTTTTTAGCGATGCGAAAAGTTCAGTAAGAAATGATCTTGGGTCCGGTATCATGAACGTGTTATTGCGAAATGGTAAAATTCGGGAGTTGATCTGCAAGACCATTGTTCGGTAAATATCCGGAGAAGTACATGAATGTCATTTTGAGACTGTTGTGGTGCAGCTGCGAATGGATTTGACCTCATACATGATGCGATCAATGAATGGCATAGTTCACTTTCCATTCTGAGTAGGGGAGCTTGCCTGCCGCATGGCAGGCTGAGGTACCTTTGCATGATCCACATGCATTTCTCCTTCCTTCAATTTCGTAACATGTTATCAATGATCGCTATCTCAGCGTTCTTGATGACCTGTGATCTCATCCGCAACAACGTGCACACCGCGAACATAGAACCCACTGATCCACGCTGGACCGTGATCGATAGTCTTACCAAGATCGGTCAATACGCATCGGCATTGGAGCAGGTGAATGGGTTGCTAGCGGATGCCCAGGACCGGAACGATTGGCGCACGGAGTTCAAAGCGTGGATGTACCGCGGAACGTTCGAACAACGAACGGGAGTTGAAAAAACAGTGTGGTTGAATGCATTGGAAGAGCGTTCAGCACAGGCCAATGTGCCGTTGAAACAAGTATTGCACTCTGTTATTGGTGAGAGCTATTGGAACCTTTATCAACAGAGTCGTTGGCAGGTGTTGCAGCGAACGGACCTTGCGTCCTCCGAAGATGTAGCGGAAAGCGATCCAAGCACATGGACACAGCGCCAATTCATGTCGAAGGTGATCGCGGAATATGCAGCGTCCGTGGAACCGTATGATACATTGAAACAGATCCCATCAGCGGGACTCGGTGAACTATTGGGAAATGAGCATGGCGCGATCGAATTGAGACCAACGGTATACGATCTACTGGGAAGGCGGGCCATCGAGGTGTTCAGTAATTCCGAAACGCGGCTAACGGAACCGGAGTGGCGGTTCAAGCTGGACGACCCGTTCTACTTCGAGCTCTTTGAAGCGTTCGCATGGAAGAAGATCACACATCGCGACAGTGCGTCGTGGGAGTATAAAGCGTTGATCACCTACCAACAACTTGAGCGCAGCCACCTGGCAGATGATGCTCCGGTAGCGCTTACGGATATCATTCTCGATCGCTTGTCATTCGTGCGGGAGCATAGCACGTTGGCAGATAAGGACAGCTTGTACTACAAAGCCCTTTCCATTTTACAGAGCCGGTTGGTGCGGTTACCGGCCTATAGCGAAGTTGGTGTTGCCATGGCAGCCTGGCACAGCGAACAAGCCGGTAACTATCAGCGGTTGGTCGGTGATGCTTTCAAGGAAGAACGGATCAAAGCACGAACTCTGTGCGACTCAGCGATCGCCAAGTTCCCCGGTTCCTATGGCGCAATAAAGGCGGCGGTATTAAAAGCGCAATTGGAGCGTCCTTCCCTACAGTTGTTCGCCGAAGAGGCGGTTCCCGGAAATGCGGGATCCACGATCGCGGTGCAACACACGAATGTAATGAAACTGTGGTTGCGCGTTGTAATGGACCCTCAGGACATCAACGAAGATCAACGCTATGACCATGATCGCGGTGCGCAGTTGGCCTCTAAAAAACCAATGCGCGAGTGGTCTGTGGTTGTGCCTGATGACGGTGACATGAATGCGCACCTGACCGAGTTGCCGACCGAAGGGTTGCCTTACGGCAGGTATGCCATTCTGATCAGCGATAGCGAACGTTTCAAAGCGGAACATGACCTGTTGGTCTTCGCTAATTTCTGGAGCACCGATATTGCCATCGTCGATCGTTACCACGGAAATGATCTGGACCTGTTGGTGCTGGATCGAACAACGGGCAAGCCGATAAAAGGTGCGAAAGCATGGGCATATGTCAGGAACCAAGATCACTCCGGTAATCGCCGTTTCATTGGGGTTGAAGAATTCACGACCAGTGAAGAGGGAATGGTCCGAACGACGCTTAAGGGTCAACAAGGTCAATTGAAATGGAGCATATCAAATGGCAATGACAAGTTCCATACGGCGTCACGTTGGGTCCATATGGATCATTACGAGGAGCAAGAGGGATCATTGCACACGTTCATGTTTACGGATCGCGCGATCTACAGACCAGGGCAGGAAGTATTATTCAAGGGTATTGTTACTGCCAAGAATGGAAAGAACACCGCGGTAAAAGCAGGTTACGCAACGCAAGTGGAATTCTTTGATGTGAACGGTGAATTGGTTGACACCTTGAATGTGACGACCGATGAATACGGTTCGTTCCATGGCTCGTTCAGAACACCGCAAGGAGTGCTGACCGGTGGCATGCACATCGAAGAAGAACATGGGTCCGCGTACTTTCAGGTTGAAGAATACAAGCGTCCAACATTCGAGGTTTTGTTCGACCCGATCACCGATACGCCGAAACTGAATGCCGAAGCAACCGTTACCGGTGTTGCAAAAAGTTACGCAGGTGTTCCTTTGGATGGTGCCGCTGTGCAATGGACAGTAAAACGAGGCGCACGAATGCCATGGTGGTGTGGCTGGGGATGGCGTGGTTTGCCGTGGGGCAGAGAAACACAATTGGCCAGTGGTATTGCCGAATGCGATGCAGAAGGAAAGTTCATCATCAAGTTCATTGCGCAACCGGATCGGATGTTTCCGCGTGATGCGGACCCAACATTTTTCTATACCGTTGAAGCAAGTGCGGTCGACATCAATGGAGAAACGCAAACAAGCACAACGACGATCAATGTCGCTTACCGCAGTGTTGACATTGTGATCAACGGTGGCGATGCGATCGATCGTTCGATAACTGATAGTTTGGACGTGCGTGTGAAGAATTTGAACGGTCAGGATGTCGATCTTCCAATGGACATTAAGATCGTGGAATTGCAAGCTCCTGTCGAGGCACCATTCCGTGATCGACTTTGGGAACAACCAGACCGTTTCTTGCCAGGCCAGAATAACCTGACGCAAGAGGACCCGATGAACTGGCCGATGAAACGTGTTCACTTTGAGCAGGCGGGTATCAGGGCAAATATGAAGGCGACATTCTTGCCGGAATTGGACGCTTGGACAGTGGGACTGTATCGTGTGGATGTTAGTACGAAAGACCCTGATGGGGTTCCGGTGACGGTTAGTAAACTGATCACGATCTACGATCCAACAATTCAGAATACCGGGTTCGTGAATGAGGCATTCCACTTGCAGTCACTGAAGACATCCGTGGAGCCGGGGGAAAGTGGAGTGATCCTGATCAGCAGTGCGCTGGATGAATGCCGCGTATTGATGGAAGTGGAACGCGACGGTAAGATCGTTGTGAATAGGCGCATTCGCTTGACGAAGGGCCAACAGCGATTGGATATCCCGGCATTGGAAAGCGATCGCGGTGGTTTCGCAGTACATTTTGTTTGTGTTGAACGCGGACGACAACACACCTCGACAGAATGGATCGATGTTCCGTGGAGCAACAAGGAATTGAATGTCGAGTGGCAAACCTTCCGCGATAAACTCTTACCCGGTCAAGGGGAAGAATGGCGCTTGAAGATCACCGGACCAAAGAAGGAAAAAGTAGCCGCGCAATTGCTCACTGTGATGTACGATGCATCATTGGATCATTTCGTACCACAAAACTGGAACCTATCCATTTGGCAAAGCAATTCAGCACTATTGGGTTGGTCACATGCAGAGCCCTTCGGGCAGGCGTATGGGCAAGAGGTGTATCGGAACTATGCCGGCGCTGCGGACACGATGCGGAGCTATCCATATTTGGAAACTTTTGGTATGGGAAGTTACAGAGGGAATCTGGAATACTTGACCGGAGGCTCCAGAGGTGTTGTAATGCATCGGAACACGAGAATGGATGCTGATGCGCCTGCGCCGGGGTTATTTGCTGAAGATGAAAGGAGTATCGTTGCAAGTCCTGCTTTTTATGATGCCGGGGTCGGTGGACTTACTGAGCAAAGGTTAGATAAAGATCCTGAACTAAAGCCGATTTCAGAGGCGCCAGTTCAACAGCCCCTCCGCAGTGACTTCCGCGAAACGGCATTTTTCTTCCCCGATCTGCTCACTGATCGCGATGGTTCCATCGTGTTGAAATTCAAAACACCTGACGCATTAACGCGTTGGAAAGTATTGGGCTTGGCACACACGCCGGATCTGAAGATCGCGAATTTCAGCAAAGAGACCATCACGCAAAAACCGCTGATGGTCGTACCGAACCTACCGCGCTTTTTACGCGTTGGCGATCGCATCACGTTGACCGCAAAAGTGAATGTGATCGAAGGGGATGAAGTCCTCGGTGAAGCAACACTGGAGCTCTTTGATCCACTAACGAATAGAACGGTGACGAAAGAGTTTGGAGTTTCAGACGCAGTGCGGAATTTCAGTGCTGGCCCAGGCAAAAGCGCGTCTCTTGAATGGGAGATAACAGTGCCGGAAACATGGAGCGTTGTTGGCATTCGTATTTCAGCAACAAATGGAGAGATCGGTGATGGCGAAGAACGTGTGTTGCCAATTCTAACAGATAAAGTATTCGTCACCGAAAGTTTACCGATCTCCATAACGAAGGCAGGCACCAAGACCTTCACGCTCGACAAGTTGAAGAACACAACGAGCACCACACTGAAGCATCAGAACTTGAAATTGGAGTTCACACCAAATCCTGCTTGGTACGCGGTACAAGCTTTGCCGTACATGATGGAATTTCCGCATGCATGCGCCGAGCAGACCTTCAGTCGCTATTACGCGAACAGGTTGGCAGGGCACATTGTAGAAGAACGTCCTGTGATCAAGAAAGTATTTGAAGCCTGGAAGGAGCAAGCAGAAGCCAACGCGAATGAAGGAGCGTTCCTATCTGCGCTTGAGAAGAATCCTGAATTAAAAACGGCTGTGCTCGAGGAAACACCGTGGGTGTTGAACGCGAACAATGTAACCGAACGCAAGCGTCGCATTGCGTTGTTCTTTGATCTGCAGCGCATGGGTTCCGAAGAAGCTGTTGCGTTGAAAAAATTGGAGGACACACAATTAAGCAGTGGCGCATGGCCTTGGTGGAGCGGCATGCGCGAGAGCCGGTACATAACTCAACATATCGTTGCAGGTTTCGGGCATTTGGAAACGTTGAATGCTTCGGATCTCCGTGGAGAAGGACCAGCACAGCAGATGTTACAAAAGGCAGTGCAGTGGTTGGATGCAGATGTCGATCGTGCATACAAGGAGCTTGTGCAGCGGAACAGCGCTGAAGCACTTCAGAAATATGAGCCGAGCATATTGGATATCCACATGCTGTATACGCGCAGCTTTTTCGAACGTTGGCCGATCACAGGCGGAACGAATACCGCGATCGAATTCTACAAAAAGCGATTGGCCGCTACATGGCTAAAGAATGGATTTCAAGGGCAGGCCATGGCTGCGTTGGCGTTGGATCGTATGGGTGACCATGCAACTGCGGAGCTGATCATGATATCGTTATCCCAGCGTGCAACGCGGAATGAAGAGCTTGGCATGTATTGGAAAGAATTCAATGCAGGATATTCCTGGAATGAATTTCCGACAGAGACACATGCGTTGATGATCGAGGCATTCCATGAGGTAACGAAGGATGATCAAAGCGTTGATGCGTTACGCCAATACCTGTTGAAACTAAAACAGACCACGGATTGGAAAACGACGAAAGCCACAGCTGAAGCGTGTTACGCGTTGTTGCTAACGGGCAACGACCTGTTGGAGCCGAAGTCTCAACCGGTCATCAAAGTGGGTACGGAACTGGTACGAGCAGATGCACAAGAAGCGGGCACGGGTTACTTCACACAAAGTTGGAGCGGAGGCAACGTGAAACCCGAAATGGGCGCGGTAACGATCACCACATCCGAGGACGGCGTGCAATGGGGTGCGTTGCATTGGCAATACCTCGAGCAAATGGACAAGGTCACGCCACATGATAGCCCTTTTGTCATCAATAAGAAAGTGATGTTGCATGAACAAACGGAGAACGGCCCGCAATTGATCGCATTGGACAAAGCACGCAACTTAGAGCCTGGTGATCTGCTCACCATCCGCATCGAGCTAAAGACCGATCGGTACGTTGACTACGTGCATCTGAAAGATCTGCGAGCGGCGGGTCTGGAGCCAACGGAAGCTATCAGCGGATACAATTATCAAGGCGGATTGGGCTATTATCAAAGCATCCGTGATGTGGCCATGCACTTCTTCTTCGATCGCATTTCGCCAGGCACCTATGTGTTCGAGTACGATCTTCGGGTAACACACGCGGGCGACTTCAGCAACGGAATTACGACGGTGATGTGCATGTACGCACCGGAGTTCAGTAGTCACAGCGAAGGGGTGAGGGTCGCAGTGGAAGAGTGATCCAGGGGTAGTCAAATGTTGTTAGGATGATCGGAAGATGCTGATCGTGTTGACTTTGTGCCTCGATCCGAGTTAACTTCGCGTGACTTTTTTTCAGGACCCCTCCACTGAGAATACCATTAATCGCCGGCTCCTTCTCCCAGCAGGTTAACCGAAGTTCATTCATGTTTTCACGTTTTCTTCTCGCATGCTTTGCGTTGAGTGTATTGCCATTAACAAGTATGGCACAAACCCGCTCCGTGTGGTCCGACCAATCGTTTCCAGCAGCCACCGCCAATTCTGGAGAGCGCCTCATCACACCGAACCAAGCGCGTTACGTAACGTTGGATATGCCCGCGTTGCGTTCTCAATTGGCACAGGCTTCGGCTGGTACCATCCTGGATCGCCGGTCCGCAACTACGATCATCGCTTTGCCAACACCAGCTGGTGGCTCTGCCGATTTCCGTATTCTGGAAGTATCGATCATGCACCCGGACCTACAAGCACAATTCCCACAGATCCGCACATACAGTGGGGTAGGAGTGGATGATCTCGCAACTACGGTGAAGTTGGATATTACCGAACAGGGTTTCCATGCAATGGTCATGCCGCCAACACGCGAGTCATGGTTCATCGACCCGTTATTTGATGGCAACATAACGAGCTATCAGGTCTACGAGAAAAAGAATTTCATTAAACCACATGCTGCAACTTTTCAAGGATGTAGTTATGATCAGGTGAATGATCTGGATGCAGCGGCATTGCAAACACGCCAGTGGATCGCTGAAATGGGCACGGATCGCGTGGGCGATTGCCAGTTGCGGACCTACAGATTGGCATTGGCTTGTACAGGTGAATATGCTGCAACCAAAGGAGGAACAACAAGTGGTGCCATGAGTGGAATGGTCACCACGATGAACCGCGTGAACGATATGTTCGAACGCGATGCAACGTTGACGATGGTAATGGTCGCGAATAACAGTTCCTTGATCTACTTGAATTCAAGTACGGATCCGTATACGAACGACAATGGATCGACCATGTTGGGCCAGAACCAAACTACATGTAATAGTGTGATCGGTAGTGCCAATTACGACATTGGCCACGTTTTCAGCACCGGCGGTGGCGGTGTAGCTTATCTGAATAGTCCGTGCAATAATTCGCAGAAAGCAGGAGGCGTAACAGGTCAACCCAACCCTGTCGGTGATCCATTCGACATTGATTATGTCGCGCACGAGATGGGCCATCAATTTGGCGGTAACCATACACAGAACAATAATTGCAATCGTGCTTCTTCCGCTGCTGTAGAAGTAGGTAGCGGCGTTACCATCATGGGTTACGCAGGTATCTGCGCGCCGAATCCGTTGAACAACAGTATTGCAATGTTCGGTGGATACAGTATGCAGGAGATAGCAGCGAACGTGACCAGCGGGACAAGTAGCACATGCCCGACCTCCGCCACAATTGTTGGGGAAACAGCTCCGAGCGTAAGTGCAGGAGTTGACCGGACAATACCGAGGTCAACACCGTTCGTGCTTATCGCCAGCGGCAGTGACGCACAAGTCTCCCAGACATTGACCTATAGCTGGGAACAAATGGATAATGCGGTAGTGACCATGCCTCCGGTTTCCACGAATACAGGCGGTCCCGCATGGATCCCGAAACTGCCGTCAACATCACCCGTTCGCTGGATGCCTAGCATTATGGATGTGATTGCAAACAATTCACCAACCTGGGAAGTGCTTTCGAGCGTCGGTCGCACGTACAACTTCCGTGTAACTGTGCGAGATAACTTGGACAACGGTGCTTGCAATGGGCAGGACAATATGGTGGTAACGGTAGCTTCCAACAGTGGGCCTTTTCTTGTTACGCAACCCAACACTGCGGTGGCCTGGCCTGCACTTTCATCACAGACTATCAATTGGGATGTTGCCAACACAACAGCTTCACCGGTAAGTTGTGCGAATGTGAATATCCTGCTTTCCACCGATGGTGGCCAGACGTTCCCTACGACGCTTATTGCGAGTACTCCGAACGATGGCACACAGACCGTCACCTTACCGAATTCGCCAACTACCACCGCACGCATCAAGATCGAAGGCGCGAATAACATCTTCTACGACCTCTCGAACACGAACTTCACGATCTCTTCATCCAGCCCGGATTATTCTCTGAACGTAACTAACGCTACGGCATCAGCATGCCAACCGAGCAATGCTACATATGCAGTGCAGGTCGGATCCTTGCTTGGCTACATCAGCCCCGTTACGCTCAGCGTCAGCGGACTCCCTGCAGGTGCCAATGCAGCATTCAGTACGAACCCGGTAACGCCCGGGGGCAGCACTACCCTCACCATTTCGAATACGGCAGCTGTAACTCCTGGTACTTATGCGATCACATTGAATGCCACCAGTGCAAGCGGCCCCCACAGCTTGCCATTGACGCTTACTGTTCTGGGTTCACCCGGACAAGTGACGTTGTTGACGCCTGCGAATGGAGAACCCGCAGCAACCGGTCCGCTTACATGGAATGCCGATCCGAACGCGGTAAGCTACACGGTCACCCTAGGATCGAATGCGGCAATGACCACGATCCTGGAAACGGGGTCCGGGGTCATCGGAACGTCGTATCAACCTACAATTGCCAATGCGCCGAACACCACCTACTATTGGAATGTTCGCGCGGTGAACGCATGTGCAACCGCAGCTCCTAGTGCAACATGGTCATACACCAGTTCTGACTGTCAGCCGGTAACGGTACAGGTCATATTGGACCGGTACGGTGCGGAGACCACATGGACCATTAAAGATGCATCGCAGAACACCGTTGCTAGTGGCGGCCCTTATACTTCCGTCGGCACGAATGGGGAATACCCACAGCCTGACATACAACTTTGTCTTCCTGCGGGTTGTTACGATCTGACAGTGAATGACACGCAGGGTGATGGCTTGTGTTGCAATTACGGGGAAGGATATATAGCTATACTGGATGGTGTCGCGCCATTGGCGTATGCGAGCAGCTTTACCAATACGGTCACCGTCAATTTTTGTGTTGGCGTTGGATGTGTGAGTACGTTCCCTTACGCTGAGGATTTCGAGAGCGGCTTGGGAGATTGGCTACAGAACTTCGGGGATGATATGGATTGGACCCGTTTGTCGGGATCGACGGTTTCGAACAACACGGGACCTTCCGGTGATCATACCACGGGAAGTGGTTTCTACCTCTACACCGAGGCAAGTAATACCGGGTTTCCATCCAAAGTAGCGGAACTTATAGGACCCTGCATTGATCTTACAGGGTTGACCACAGCGCATATGACCTTTTGGTACAATATGCTCGGGGCGAATATGGGTACGTTGAACGCCGATGTATGGGACGGGTCCGCATGGACCAATGGAGCCTTCAGCATTACCGGAGCGCAGGGCAGCAATTGGATACAGGGCAATGTGGACCTTGATCCTTACCTAGGGAATACCATTCGCGTTCGTTTCCGAGGGGTCACCGGAAACGGCTATGCCAGCGACATGGCCATTGATGATATTCAGTTCGATGGTTCTGCTACGCAACAGGTTCTGCTCTCGGCAAAAGCATTGTTGCAGGGTCCTTATGTGGAAGTAACCGGCCTCATGAACGATGATCTGCGCGCAGCATCGCTGGTGCCTTTGGATGAACCATACACCCTGCCGGATTTCAGCCAAGTGCTTGGTGGTGGTGAAACGACAACCACAGGTGTGCTTGCTGTTACAGGTAACAATGCGATCGTGGATTGGGTGATGTTGGAGCTTCGTTCGGGAAGTAACTCCTCCAATGTTCTAGCAACACGCTCGGCATTGATCCAACGTGATGGGGACATTGTTGATGTGAATGGTGTTTCGCCAGTTTCATTCCCTGTTCCTGCGGCGAATTATTATGTGGCGGTCCGTCACCGGAACCACTTGGCTTGCATGGCGGCAGCTCCAGTGTCCTTATCAGCTAACACAACAGCGCTGAACTTCAGTACAGTTGCCACCTTTGGTACAGCAGCACAACTGAACGTTGGTGGAACGAATGTTATGTGGGCCGGAAACGTAATTGTGGACAACGAGCTATTGTACACCGGTCAAGGCAATGATCGTGACCCCATACTAACTTTGATAGGTGGAGTCGTACCGACCAATACCACAGCGGGCTATTACCTGGAAGATGTAAATATGGATGGTGTTGCCCGGTATACAGGAACCAACAATGACCGGGATATTATTCTTGAGAACATCGGAGGTACGGTTCCTACCAATAGCCGTGCAGAGCAATTGCCGTAAGCGATAAGATTATGCGATCTGGCGTTATATTCGCCATTATGAAGCACAGTTTACTGATCCTCTCCATGGTCCTGTTGGGGGCGTGTGGCGATGGGAAAAAGGACGTTGCCGATGGCCAAGCGCTTGCTGATGAGAATGCGCAAGGGTTGATCGTGGACCTTGGTAGGTATGACATGCCGCTGATCGTCGACCTTGGCGATCCAGCAACGCTAGGCGTGGATACCCCGATGGTCAAATGGAATGAGGAATTCGGGCGGATGGAAGTATCTGGTGGCGAGCATTTCGAACTTACGATCTCAGAAGAACCTGCGGATATGGCACGGTTGAAGGCCGATCTGGAACGCAGTATGCTGCAACAGAACACCGTACTGGAAGAAACCCCGGAAAAGATCGTCTACAAAAGCCAGTTCCCGGATGATGATCTCGTGTTCATCCATTTCCAGCAGGTCGTAACTGTAGGTGAGCGTACGTTCATTGTGCGTGATGCGGATCAAGGGCGCTTCAATGAAGCCGATGTTGCCCGTATGAGCAACGCGGTGAGTAGCAAGACCCCAGCATGATGCTACGCGGGCTCATAGCATTGCTCTTCATTGGTAAGCTGTTCAGTGCGCAAGCTCAGGCCAGCAACGAACAATGGCTCACGGGCCTTAATGCGTATTGGGAAGAGATCAATGCGGAGTACAGTGACCCTATGCACTCACCCTTGTTGGCGGAAGACCGGTCACACTTCACGGAACTCGAGCGTTTTGAGCCGAACAGTACGTTTGCGGTCACCGCGCAGTTCAAGGCTAAAAAGGGAAAGGAATTCGGTATGCGGACCTCAACGGATCGGATGCCGATCTACCAGACTGTTGGGCGGCTTTCCTTCAAGATCAACGGTAAAAAATACAAGTTGACCGCCTATCGGAATGTGGAATTGGGTAAACAGGAGGAGTACGCCAATTATTACTTCGTTCCGTTCACGGACCTGACGAATGGAGATGATACGTACGGAGGAGGGCGATACATTGATCTGGAAGGACCCCTTGAAAAAAATGTAGCCTTGGACTTCAACCGGGCCTATAACCCGTATTGTGCCTATAATGCCAAGTATTCCTGCCCTGTTCCGCCCTCTGGCAATCACCTCAACATCAAGGTGTTAGCGGGAGTTAAAATGGCCCACGAGTAAGGCGGTATTTCCACTTTGCGTAATCGTGTACTTGCCTCCTCTGGATCGCTTGCCAACAAAAGCATTGGTAAAAATGCTCCGGATCCCGTATCCTTGCAGTTAGTTTAGAAGAACTCCCTATGCGTCTATTTCATGTTTTGCTTGTCGCGCTGCTTGGTCTACCAAGTTTTGCCGGTGTACTGGTTCTAGAAGGAAACTTCCAAGGAAAGAACCTGTTCATACAGAATCCGTTCTCCGAAGCCGGTGTTGGTTTTTGTGTGTTCGAGGTAACGGTGAACGAACAGATCGCTACGGATGAGATCAATAGCAGTGCTTTTGAGGTGGATATGAACAACTTCGGAATGAAGTTGGGCGATAAAGTGGTGATCAAGATCAAGCACAAGGATGGTTGCACACCGGTTGTTCTGAATCCTGAAGTGTTGAAGCCCAAGAGCACCTTCGATATGGTCAAGCAATCGATCGGAAGTGATGGCACGTACACATGGACCACCGCCAATGAGACCGGTGAGCTGCCTTATATCATTGAGCAGAAGCGCTGGAACAAATGGGTGAAGGTGGGAGAAGTAATGGGCGTTGGTAAACCGGGTGAAAATGTTTACACCTTCAAAGTAACACCGCATTCAGGCGAGAATACGTTCCGCGTTAAGCAGACTGACCTCACCAAACGCGCCCGTTTCAGCGAAGGCGTAGCATATACGGACCCAAGCGTGATGCCGGTAACCTGGTCGCCGCTTAAGCCGAAGGATGTGATCACCTTCAGTGCCCCGACCTTGTTCGAGATCTACGATCAGTACGGTAATATCGTGAAGCGTGGATATGACACCACCGTTGATGTGAGCACGTTGAAACGGGATATGTATTACCTCAACTACGATAACAAGACCGGCGAGACCTTCACCAAGAAGTGATCATCGTTCACAACACAGTTGAAGCCTCTCTCACCGGGAGGCTTCGTTGTATAGTGCAGGTCAATGACCAATATGCTTCCTCATGATCCGAATAGAACACATCGGCATTGCCGTTAAAGACCTTGATAAGGCGGAAGAGCTTTATGCGAAACTGCTGGGAACCCCGAGCTACAAACGGGAGGCCGTGGAGAGCGAAGGTGTGATCACCTCGTTCTTTCAAGTAGGTCCGAATAAGATCGAGTTGTTGGAAAGCACCAAAGAAGATGGACCCATCGCAAAGGCGATCGAAAAACGCGGTGAAGGCATGCATCACATTGCATACGAAGTGGCCGATATCCGCGAGGAAATGGCACGGTTGAAGGCAGAAGGGTTCACCCTGTTGAGCGAAGAACCCAAGCGTGGCGCGGACAATAAATTGGTGTGTTTCATCCACCCGAAAAGCGCCGGTGGCGTATTGGTGGAATTGTGCCAGGAAATGGCAACGCAATTTCCGTCGTAGGGGCGAATCATGATCCACCCGGCACAATCCACAGCGCGTAGCCTGTGGCTACGCGCAACACGCATTGATCAATGTAGCCTATGGCTACACAACAGGTGTTTCAGCGAGGCGCAAGCAACCCCATTCTACCCACGATCGTTCAATATCACGATCAGGCTCATCAGTTCTTTCCGCGTTATCTGCGTTCCATTATCCAAGCAACCCCAACCTACCCACCATCCCCACAATATCCTCTTTCCCAAGGTCCAGAAACTCCGCATGCAGTCCTGCTTTGCGCGCACCCTCCACATGGTGGAACGAATCATCGATGAACAACGTGCGTTCAGGATCAGCACTATGCGTGTCCAACACGAAATGGAACGCATCGGAATTCGGTTTTCGCAGCCGCATTTCGCAGCTGTAATAGGCGCCGTGGAACAGGCTCTTGAACTCGGTGATCCCATTCTCCCGCGCAATGATCGCTTCGAACGCCGGTACGTGGATCGCATTGGTATTGCTCAATAACAGCACTTGATAGTGTTCTTTCAATTGCGCGACAAGTGAAAGGCGCGCTGGAGGAACGGAGCCCAACATGGCATTCCAGCATTGATCGATCTGTGCATCGGTAAGTCCGGAGGAGTGGAGCTGGCGGATCCGGTCGCGGAATGCAGCGGGGCTTAGTTCACCCGTCTCGAATCCATCGAACAAATGGTCCTGTTGTGCCTTGCTGTAAAGCGCCTCGAAATCCGTGTACCCCAAGGCCTTGAACGCATTGGCAGCAGCGTGGTAATCCACGTCGATCAACACGCCGCCGAGGTCCAGAAGGATCGTTTCGTACTTCATTTTTTCAACGGGCGAAAATAGCGCCTACTTTTGCGGCCCTGAATTCGGGCCCATAGCTCAGTGGTCAGAGCAGGGGACTCATAATCCCTTGGTCGCAGGTTCAAGTCCTGCTGGGCCCACAACATTCCGATTCGGCGTGCACATGCAACGTCCGCATCACGGCCGCACGGCGTACACACGCATCATCAGGTCATCGATCTGGAACCTTCCTTCTCCGTTCTGGTTCCAGAGGTAGAAATGGAGCGCATCTCCTTCCTGCATTTCGGGTACGGGTATCCGCAGGTCAATTGCTTTCCAGGTACTGTCCGTGAGGCCGGTCATAGGCTCCATGCGGAACGAATTGTAAAAACCTTGTGTTCCATCAGCATGGGAAACACGGGTCACGCAGAGTGCTTTGGATGCTTCGCCAGCAAGAACCTCATAGCGCATGAAACCTACTTTCAGATAGACCTCGCGACCGGGCGGAATGATACCGGCCGGTGCGGTGAATGATGTGCCGTAATCCCTGTGTACATCGAATACGCACACACTGTCTTTGCTGAACGCATGGTCCATCCGCTCCAAATGTCCACCTGTCCAGTAGCGCGTTGGTCGTTCAAGGTCGGTGCTTTCCGTTAACACAAGCTCCAGCCCATTGGGGTGGTACGGCGCTTCTTCAGAACGGCCGCCGAGGCTGAAACGATACGCGTCATCGGTCTTCAGAAAGGTGTAGGCATACTTGGCTGCATCCATGTGTTCATGGTGGATGATGTCGTTCCTGTATTGCCAGTATTGGAAGAGGAACAGTCCAATGCAGGCCACGATGAAAACGCGTGCGGCTGTCCACCATCGTGGTGCAGCGCGTTGCAGGAGCCATGCTGCTGGGATCAACAGAACGGGGTAGTGGTCAATGTACACCCGACTGGCGAAACCACTGCCGTAATACCAGATCCACCAGCAACTGATCACGTAGGTATTCACTATCCAGTACAACACGGTGAACCCTGATCGGATGCGATCCGTGCGCCATAACAGGAACGCCGAACCAGCAGCCAGCAATAGGAACGGCGACCAAACAAATAACCCGCGCCGGATCCCGATCAGTACTTCGTAGACCATCGGCCTATCCCAATAGAACCCTTCATTGCGGTACCCCCATTCGAACCAACGGCCGGTCTGCGCATGCCAGAGAACGGGTTGCAGCCCAACGGTCAGCAAGATGATCAGTACGGCAAGCAACAACACGTACCAACGCTGCACCAACCGAGCAATGAGCATTACGGTATTCGATCCTGCCACGATCGGTATGGCCAGAAGCACCAAGCCGTTCACGGGTCGTATCAAGATGATCAGTCCGAAAAGTGCGGCCGCTGGTAAGGCCCAGCGCAGTCCTTCGCTACAGGCCAACTTATGCACCAGGAGCAGGAACACACTGATGGCACAGAACGAATACACGTGGGACCAGCCCGGTTGTATGGCCACGTACTGTAGCAGCGGCGTGGCGAACCCGAGACCAAGGATCAGCCAGGCAATGACCCTCTCGCGCACACTCAAGCGCCGGAACAACGCACGCAAGGCCAACAGGCCCAGCAAGTAATACACCCATCCGCCGATGCTGATGGCTTTCATTTCGTAGGCGCTGTAGCCATCGCGTGGAGCGGTATCATCCAGCAATGCCAGCCCATGACCAACGGCGAACCACGGCGCCATGGCGATCGCGGTGCCGCAGAAATACTTGTTCAAGGTGCCGTTGGGTGTGCGCTGCACGTATTCGTATGCGAACGGTTCATTGCCTAGGTCGTTCCGCAAAAAGGCCGCTGTGAGGTAACTGTAATAGCCCTTTGCGTCACTGCGGATGGTGTCTTTCCATCCATCGCCGTTCTTGCCGATCCACAGTCCATTCACCGAAAGCACCACGGTGCAGATCATTACCGTGAGGATTGCAAGCCAAGAACGAGAGCGCAGGATCGATCGCATGGTACGACGGCGTGAAGATGGTGATCGAAGTTGAGAAGTGCGGAATGGATGTATTCAGGAAGAGTCAACGCACACGAAACCGTCACTGCTAGCCACACCGTCACTGCGGGCTCGACCCGCAGTCTCGGTCTCGGAGCCAGGATGACGGAAACCCGTTTCAGAACCATTCATCTCTTAAGGTATATACCTTGCAACTGATCGGACAACGAAATGCAAAGCTTTTCATTTATGTCACTGAAGCGCCGGGTCGTCCGCCAAAACCCGGACAGACCCGGCGGAGGTTTGTAAGATACCGATTACGGCGTATAACAAATTATTCAACGAGGGGCTTTTGGAGGAATTGCTAACCAGTTTTAGAATAGTCAATACGCAAAGGGGCGTTGTTAATCTGGATCAACTCACGAGAAAGACCATACTAAGCGGATTGGAGTAATCATGGAAAGTAGCAAGCAGCCATACTGTTGCGACAGATTTCGTCTAAGGGCAACTGTAAATAGCGAGTCTGGTCTGAATATTAGGATTGTACAGATGAATCCGAAGTATCTTATGGACAAGACCAAGCCATATCGTTTCTTCATCACTCCAGGATATGACGGTACCGCAGAGTTTACCCCTACTCTGAATATTGCACATTGTCCTTTTTGCGGCGTTAACTTATTCGATTATTACGTTGATGAATCGTTTGTGAATGAATCCGAACCATCGCGCTTATTTCCTGACCAAGCCTAAATTTCCCCTGTTGGTCCGAGTTTGTAATTCGTGCCATTGACAACCGCACAATGCAAGCAAAGCGGAACCACGAACAGCGGTACGGCCCGGATCACTTCAAGGCGCAAACCCCAACAAAAACCACAAAAACCTGTCCCTAACAAGCAACATTAAACCACCGCAGGGTGAGACCAAGCCGTAGCCCACGCAGACAAACCTTAAGCCCCTGCAAGGTGAACCTTAGCCCACGTAGACAAACCACCGCCAGGTCTGTCGCGCTCTGGCGACGACCCTGCGCCCTCGAAGCCGGAAAGACATCAACCCATTTCACTACGAGTCATGCCGTATCAATTCAACCAATAGAACCGAGTTTCCCCACATGTGGGTATTGTAGGAGGTGGAGCAGGCCCGGACATTTGTAACGTCAATGTCAAACACACTCCCCACAATGAAAAAGCAAGCCACCAACCTCTTCCTCTCTGCTCTCCTTACTGGTCTTTGCGCACTGATCGGTATCGGACTCTTCGCAGCACCAGGCAACGAGACCACCACGGATAAGTTGGTACTAACAGGATGGTTGCACATGGATACCCTGGATGCACAGGATGTAGTTCTTGCAGTTGAGTTGGGAGATTCCGAGTGCATGTTCGCCAAGGTGCAGCCGAACGGTCGTTTCGAGTTCCATGTTCCTGTGAATGTGAAAGCCCGTTTGATCTTTTACAAGCCCGGCTTCATCACCAAGTCTGTTGATGTTGATACCCGCAACGCATTGAACACCAAAGACGCCCAGAAAGCCAACCAAAAAGTGGATTTCGATGTGATCCTTGAAGCAAACGACATTCACCGCGGCCTTGAGTACGCTGGTCCGGTAGGAGCCATTACCTTCCTGAATGGTTCGGGCCTAATGAAAGTAAAGCACGACCGCAAGATGATCCCGGTTGAGACCATGGCCGCTCTTGCTGGTGAGTAGACCGAACAGGACATTCAATAATAGCATGAAGCCTCCCGCCGTTAGGCGGGGGGCTTTGTTCGTTGTTTCATGCGCAGCGACGGCACGCCTTTATTAAAAGCCGGACCTTTACGCTGTATGAAACGCTTATCATTCACCAGTGTATGCTGCTTGCTTGGTCTTTTAGTCTTCGCGCAACCGGCACGGATAATGACCTGGAACGCACTCAACTTTTCTACGGCGTCTCAGGACAGGGTCGTCTATTTTCAGACGGTCGTGGATTCGCTACAGCCGGATATTCTGGTTGTGCAGGAGGTAGAGGAGGAGCCTGCTGCAGCGTTCTTTCAGAGTGCGGTGCTGGGCGGCAGCATGGCGATGGCACCGTTCGTTGATGGCTTCGGTACGGACAATGCGTTGTACTATAATGCTACTGTATTCGAGGCCGTAGCCAACATCCCCATTCAAACGGACCTGCGCGATATTTCACAATTCGTGTTGGTGCATTTGGCCTCCGGCGATACGCTGCGGGTGTTCTCCGTGCATTTGAAATCCAGCTCGGGTTCGGACAATCAGGACATGCGCTTGAACGAGGTGAATGCCTTGCGTCAGGTCACCGATCAGTTGCCAGCGGATTCCTACTTCATCGTATGTGGCGATTTCAATACCTATGGTTCCAATGAACCGGCCTATCAACGGTTGTTGTCCACTACGGGGAGCGGTTATTTCATCGATCCCATCGTGTTATCCGGAATATGGAACAATGCGAACTACGCACCCCACCACACCCAAAGCACACGCAGCACCGCGTTCGGCGGAGGCGCATCCGGCGCTATGGACGATCGGTTCGACATGATCCTCTTCTCGCCAAATTTGCTAGCCACAAATGGCGTGACCTATGTAACGAACAGCACCTGGGCCGTTGGTAACGATGGGCAACATTACAACCAGAGCATCAATGCGATGCCGAACGCATCCGTAAGCCAGACCATGGCCGATGCGCTCTATTATGCCGCGGACCATTTGCCGGTTGTCGCATCCATTGAGTTCTTCAATAGGGTTTCTGTTGAAGAACGTGTTGCACTGAACACGCTCACCGTTTATCCCAACCCAAGCCACGGAACGATCACCGTAGAACTACCAGCCGATCACACTTCAACAGTAACCGTGTTGGATGCAACGGGCAGAATGGTCTATTCCGACAAAGGAATTGGGTCGCTAGCATTGGACCTCAACAGCCTAACCGGTGGCGTGTACTACTTGAAGGTGACGAGTTCGAGCGAAGAGCGCGTGGTGAAGTTGTTATTGCTTTAGTACTTCGGTTTACGCCACGGCGAACTCTACATGCGCTACGGTTCTGCAGTGAGAGAAAAGCAATTTGCTACGGTCTATCTACGATATAATTCAGTTCGGTTACACCGCACTCGAATCGGTGCGTGGTCACCAGCTTCAGTTTCGTTCTGTCCTTGATACCCGTGAACAATGGAATGCCTTTTCCAAGAATGATCGGGTTCACGAAGAGCCAATAGCCGTCGATCATCTGATAGTTTTTGCGACCATACAATGTCGCGTCGCTTTTGCTGATCCGCTTACCAACATTCTCTACTATCCTAGATCTAAAGCGTGATAGCACCTGCACATTTTTCCAGGGTGAAGAGAACACGCTCAACCTGCGGCGTTTCAGATTTGCCGGAGCATATCCCAGTGGACCAACGCATCGCCAAGGGTGCATCGGGTGGGGTCACCATCGCCACCAAGTGCGCGCATGGGTGTGTGACATAACATCTGATCGCGCGTAGGTGGCGGCACACCGGCCGCCATGGCTTTTTGGAATGCATCGAGTTGCAGTTCATCTTGGCGGGTGCTGTCCTTTTGCAGGTGATCGCTGAAGAACTCATCCACCTCGAATAGAATGTGCTTCGCATAGCCGGTCTGCGGATCCAACAACGTTATGTCATGCGGGTACATGGGCGTATTCGGATTGTTCAATTGGCGCAGATAGTACAGGCTGCCGAACGCAGTGAGGATCAACGGCACATAACGCTTCTTTTCGTCGCGCATGATATACGGGTAGATCGCTGGCTCATATTTGATGGGGTCCACCACTTGCAACAAGCCATTCCCATAGGTTCCAACACCGTTTTGCCAAAGCGCCAATACTTCCGGCGTAACCGAAGGAGCCAACGCATCGACCACTGATTGCTCCAAAGGAATGCAGCCTGCATCCGGAGGGTACATAGCGAGGAATTTTTCCAACATGTGTTTTCTAAGTTGATGCGAAAATAGGGTTCATTTGACTGAATGAGATCGGTTGCTCACACGCATGATCCACTCAGTTTAGTAAGAACTAAGCTTTACGATCCGGGCACATGCAGCACTGAACCTGCTCTGATAAGAATGATCACGAGATCACTGCTTTAGAACCTTCCCACTTTGCACAAGCTCATTGTCCGACCAGATCTGATAGAAGTATAAACCGGGGTCAAGGTCAGTGGTGTTCACTGTTGTGGAGCCATGGAAACGGTAACTATCTACAGTTCTTGAAGAGGCATCAAAAAGGGTAAGCTGATAGGCCTGGTCCTGTTCGGCGGTAATGTTCAGTGTATTCGAGAAGGGTACAGGAAAAACACGCACTTGCGGAAGCACCGGTTCTGGTTCGGAGACTCCTACTCCTCCTGTGCATTGGCTATGCACCACAATTGGGAAGGGTTCATTGACGGTGTTGTCGTTAAGACTGGTCAGCGTAATATCATTTAAAGAGAAACCCATAGTACTCTGCTGGATACTTTCAATGGAAACCGAATCAACCGAAGAAAGTGAAGGACGATGCGCACACGTATTACCGATACTATCAGCTTGTACAATGTATGGTAAAGTCATCGTTGAAGTGGAGATCTGGAAGAAAGCACTTTTGCGATAGAGGAAGAGAAGCCCAGATGCGGACCTGGTCAATTGAACAACTGAACTATTATATGACGAATTTACCGGTATCACCCATTGATGATCGCGCTCATGCAGAACAACATCATTGCTTTGGTCAATGATCCAGATATCAGATTGCCCTAACATTTGTGGCGGAGAACCCGAAATTGTTGAACCCAATTGGTACATCAGTACCGAGTTACTGTCATAAGGAATGAAATGCTGAATGTTGAAATTCGAATGCCGCATGAATGACTTAGAACTTAGCAGTTCCCCGGCACTATCAATTACGAGCATGATCGGATGTGGCGCCAGATCAACCCGGTTCAACCCGATCGCATATCCATCACCCATTCGGACTACGCCAACTAGCCTGTCCTGATATCCCGAGTCGAACACCTTCGCCCATTGCACATTCCCGTCAAGATCAAAAGCAACCGCATTTATTGCATTATTGATGGTTGCAACCGCGACCAATGAATTGGCATTCATTGTGATGTCCATGTTTCCAACTATCCCGGATGTATGCACCTTTTTTGTCCATATAGGCGTTCCGGTAGTATCCAATTTAGTAACATGGAAACTAGAGTCCAGTGGAGAATAGAACGAACTGTTCCGCGAATAGGCCAGACCGTAAATATGATCTTGATGCAATACGACCTTATGCAACGGCATGGTTGCATTGTTTGAAGGCCGCCTCGCCCATACAAGCTCACCCATCCCATTCAACTTGTAGAGAACGAAAGACCTTAAGCCCATTCCAGTGTAATATCCCAGATCGGGATCAAACGTTCGCGTTACTGAATCCCTCAGCGCACTCACGTAATAGCCGGATTGACCGTCGGAAATGATATCCGTTGGGTAAGTGTATTTAGTGGTGATCACGGAGTCGCCCTCAGAACTGTCGTGGATTTCACTGGGATGAATAGACAGTGACCGACTCCAGAGCGAATTACCGGTACTATCAACCTGAACTAAATAGAAACAGGTATCGAATTCTTGGTATGTGCCAGCGTTGCTCAAGCTCAAGGAGCCATTGCCATCATTGGCGCCAATTATAGTGTGCGGACTATACTGTAGACCGAATGGAAGTGATAGGCAGGTTTCGAAACAACACGAGTAGAGCGGTTGGGCTTGGCACGTAAACGTTGGTTGTAACAAGAAGAGGGTCAGGATCAAAAAAGTGAACGACCCATAGCGGTGACCTTTCGGAATTGAACCGCCCCAACGACATAGGTTGTTGAGGTACACCGATCGCCTATCAACCGAATTCTTGTCGTTCATGATCTGCTCGTTCCGCTGAACTAAGATAGCTTGAATAGTTGGCGCGTGTATGTGAACCTTTGTAGGCTATGCTCATTACGCTGGATAACAAGCGCGCCATGCTCTACTAACGATCACCATTGAGCAATTCTGATCGAATCACGGATCGGGATGGTCGCATTCGTTCCACCTTTGCAAGCGAATGAAAAAAGTGATCGTAACCGGAGGGGCAGGGTTCATTGGCTCGCATACCTGTGTGGAGTTGCACAATGCGGGGTACACGCCTGTGATCGTGGATGATCTGCGGAACAGTGAAGAGCGCGCGTTGGAAGGGATCGCGGCGATCATGGGCAAAGCACCTAGCACCCACCGTGTGGATTGTACGGATGCAGCGGCGATGGATGCCGTGTTCGCAAAAGAAGGAGAAGTGTTCGGCGTCATTCATTTCGCAGCGGATAAAGCGGTTGGTGAGAGTGTGAAGGAGCCCTTGAAATACTACCGGAACAACGTGGGTTCGTTGGTGGTGCTGTTGGGTGCAATGAAGAAGCATGGTGTGGAGCGCATCGTGTTTTCATCGAGCTGTACGGTCTATGGTCAACCGGAGGAACTGCCGGTAACCGAAGCGGCACCGGACCGCAATGCGAACTCACCTTATGGCTTCACCAAAGTGGTGTGCGAACAATTGTTGCGCGATCAAAGCGCTGCGGTACCCGGTCTGAAGGCTGTGCTGTTGCGTTATTTCAATCCGATCGGTGCACACCCGAGTGGGTCCATTGGTGAATTGCCGCTGGGTGTGCCCAACAACCTGGTGCCCTTCGTTACGCAAACAGGTGCGGGCATGCGCAAGGAATTAACTGTGCATGGCAACGATTACGCAACACCGGATGGCAGTTGCGTGCGCGATTACATCCACGTGGTGGATCTTGCCTGGGCCCATGTGCGCGCGTTGGAATGGATGGAAGAACGTACCGCGCCGTTATGCGAAGTATTCAACATCGGAACGGGCAACGGCATAACGGTACTTGATGTGGTGAACACCTTCATGAAGGTGACCGGTGTGAACATTCCATACACGATCGGCCCACGGAGACCGGGCGATGTGGAAAGCGTTTATGCAGAGACGAGCAAGAGCGGCAAAGTGCTGGGTTGGAAAGCAGAACGCGGGTTGGATGATGCCTTGCGCGATGCCTGGACCTGGCAATGTGCGCTGCAGAAAAAGTGATCACGACCCGATCCCGAAGATAACCGAAGCATAGGTACACGCGACGCCAAGGGCGGTACCTGCATAGATCTGCGCAGGTGTATGATCGGTGATCAACAAGCGCATTGTTCCGAGTATACCTGCCACCAATATCAACCCGGCGATCACGAAGAAGGTGTTAAGTCCGTGCAGTGTTGTTAATCCACAGATCGCGCCAAGCACGCCGCCGATACCGACCATGTGCGCGCTGATCTTCCATTTTAATGTGATCAACGTGGTGAATAACAACGCGACGAATATGCCGATGAAGAGCGCGCCAACGGTCCAGTGGAGCGGTGTGCGCTGCAGCAGGTACCACATCATGCCGTAGTAGATCAGCGTAAGTAGATAGGGTGGAATACGCTCGCCGCGTTCAGGCATCTGCAAGCTGCTGATAATGCCGGTGCGCAACAGCAGTACCGTGCTGGTAAGTGGGAAGGCGATCGTCATCAACGCGACCATACCGAAGATGATCCACCGGTGCTCCGGAGCCAGAAAGAACGCCACGTGAGGATCTATCTGAAAGATCAGCATCACCAGGTACAAGGGCATGAACAACGGGTGCAACAGCACGGAAAGAAACTTGGCAACTGCGCGCATGATCCCGGATACGATCACAGCACCTTCCGCAGGCGTGCTACGGGCAGTCCCAATTGCTCACGGTATTTAGCAACGGTGCGGCGCGCAATGTTGTAGCCTTTCTCCTTCAACAACGCAGTGAGCTCATCATCGGTGAAGGGCTTCTGTTTGTTCTCCGCGTCGATCGCATTGTTCAGGATCTTCTTCACCTCGCGTGTGCTCACTTCCTCACCACTATCGGTACTGAGGCTTTCACTGAAGAAGAACTTGAGGATGAACGTGCCGTGGTTGGTCTGCACATACTTGCTGTTGGCCACGCGACTGATTGTGCTGATGTCCAAGTGAACGCGCTCCGCAATGTCCTTCAGGATCATCGGTCTCATCTTGGTCTCGTCGCCGGTAAGGAAGAATTCCTTTTGGTAATCCATGATCGCTTCCATGGTAACGAGCAAGGTATTCTGCCGTTGCTTAATGGCATCGATGAACCACTTGGCGGAATCCAATTTCTGCTTGATGAACTGGAGCGCATCACGCTGTTCCTTGTCCTTCTTTCCTTTGGAATATTCGGAGATCATTTCGCGGTACGCACGGCTCACACGCAGTTCCGGCGCGTTACGTCCGTTCAGCGAAAGTTCCAATTGGCCCTCCACTTCGTTCACGATGAAATCCGGAATGATCTCCTGTGCTGCGCGATCGGTGCCACGCATGGTGTTACCGGGTTTCGGGTTCAGGTGTACGATCAGTTCAATGGCGCCACGCAAGGCGTCCTCATCGATCTCCAGCTTATCCAGGATGCGCTCATAATGCTTCTTGCTGAACGCTTCAAAATGTTTGTCGATGATCTCTTCCGCAATGCGCTGATCCAAGCTGTGCGGAATACGCCTTACCTGTAAGAGCAAGCATTCGCGTAGATCGCGCCCGCCCACACCGGCAGGGTCCAACGACTGCAACAAGGAAAGGGCTTTCTCCAGCTCTTCCTTTTCGCAACTAACGCTTTGTGTAAAGGCAAGATCGTTCACGATGTTATCGAGGTCGCGACGCAGATAACCGTCCTCATCCAAATTGCCGATCAAGTTCTCGGCAAGCATCACGGTACGTTCGTCGCTGCGGCGCAGGGACAGTTGTTGGCGCATCGCATCCTGGAACGTAGTGCCACCGGCCAGCGGGATCTCGCGCTGCTCATCATCCGGTCCGGTGTTATTGGCACTGAGCTTATAATCCGGTGTTTCGTCGTCCTGATAATAGTCGCTCAGGTCGAACTCGTCGCGTTCAGCGTCCTCCTTGTCGGTCTCCTCAGTAGTAGCAATATCCATGTCGAGGTCATCCTCCTCGTCCTGATCCTCTCCTTCCTCCAGCGCGGGGTTCTCTTCGATCTCTTGCTTAATGCGTTGCTCCAGTTCAATAGTAGGCACTTGCAGCAACTTCATCAGCTGGATCTGCTGAGGAGAAAGCTTCTGTTGAAGTTTGAATGATAGGTTCTGCTTGAGCATGTACGGTGCAAAAATACACAGAGCCTGGGCACGGTGCCCACGAATATGCAACCCTTTCCGGATCAGGACTTCACCACCCGCCTGATCGCAATTACATGTGCAAAGAGCACTAGGGGAACGACAACGGTCGGTAGCAGGTTCATGGGGAAGTACAGCACTGCAATGTTCGGTTGATCGAAAGCGAGTTGTTGTATCGGTGACGGAATGCAGAACGCTGCGGTGATCACCACATTGAGCAACAACATGAGCGTGAGCACATTCCAAACAAGAAGCAGGCGCTTGTTCACTGAGCCATTTCTAAAAGCGATGTACGCAATGACCGGAGCACTCAGACCGGAGAGTACATCGAAATTGGTTCCATGTACGCTCATGTATTTGCTCAAAAGAGCAATGTTCACCAAGCAGTACAGGACAATTTCAACAGGAACACGGATCACATGCATCCAGGTCAATGTGCGTAGATCGGAACGATCCATAAGAGCACGGCCGCTCTTGTTGAGCACACAGGCCGCTATAAAAATGAGCGTTGGCAACACGCCGAACGCGAATACACGCGGCGGTATGGAAGAGGAATCCGTGTAGAATCCCGAGAGACCCAATGCGGCCTGTAGACCTGCCCAAAGCAATACGCCGATCAGCATCCCGCGCGACTTTAAAGCGAGTACGAAACAGATGATCGTGGCGAGCGTGATCAGGACAAACAGAAGGGTGATCCAGATCGGGAGGGTGGGGAGCATGGGTGTGAAAGGTTCGATCTATTTATCAATTGATCCTTTGCGTGGCCCGCTTCGGATCACCGATCAGCGATCGTACCCAACAACCTCGGCCTCCTCGGCATTGTCCTTCACAGCTTCAATGGCCTTATCGCGTTCGCCGGTGGTCGCAAAGAGTTCGCCGGTCGCTACTATTTCGCCATCATAGGATTGTAGGGTGAAACCGTGGCCTTCTTCGCTGCGGCTGCGTTCGTAACTGCGCGCTTCAGGTGCAAGACTCACGGCGCGCTCAATGGCCTCTTCAGCCTCGGCCTTGCTCTCAAAACCTTCGCTGGTAAGCAGCACCTTGCCGCTGGCTGTCTTCAATTGAAAGCAAAGGTCATTGTTCGTGTCCCGGAATAATTCAAAAGTACTCATGTGTGGGCCGAATTTACGACATCCGGATCTGGGTCGTTCGGAATGCGTAGTAGTGTTCTCTGTAGGTTCTTCAGCCGTATGGTGGCAACTTAGCGTTCTGCCGTCGGGACGATCGAAGCAAAGCACCGATGATGATCGATCGCAGAACACCTCCGCACTGAGTACTACGCAACGGCTTTTCGCACAGGAGCTGGTTAGCACGTTGCTGCTGCGTTCACGAAGTTGATCCACCGGAAAGCGTTACTTCGATCCCGGAATGAGCGAGTTCGTGCCCAAGTTATTCACCCTGTGGAAAGCGGGGATCACTGGAGAACAGCTGCGCAAGGACATTTCATCCGGCATCATTGTCGGGATCATTGCCTTACCACTGGCCATCGCTTTCGCGATCGCATCAGGCGTATCGCCGGAGAAGGGACTGGTCACGGCGATCATTGCCGGCTTCGCTATTTCCGTGTTCGGAGGCAGCCGTGTACAGATCGGTGGACCTACCGGTGCCTTCATCATTATTGTGGCGGACATCGTTCGCGTGCATGGTGTGGGCGGGCTTACCATCGCTACGTTCATGGCGGGGATACTCATCATGGTGCTCGGTTTTGTGCGAGCTGGCGGATTGTTGAAGTACTTCCCGCATACGTTGGTCGTGGGCTTTACATCCGGCATTGCCGTGGTGATCTTCTCTACGCAGATCAATGACTTCGCTGGGCTGGGTATGATGGAAGTGCCCGCGGAAATGGTCTCGAAGTGGTCGGCGTATGCGAGGCATATTTCCACGCTCAACCCATATGCTGTGTTGCTTGGTATAACATCGCTGTTGCTCACGGTTCTTTTGCCCAAGCTTACGCCTCGCATACCGGGCCCGCTGGCCGCGATCATGGTGTGTACTGCTGCTGCTTGGTTCTTGCACTGGCCAGTGGAGACCATTGAAGGTCGCTTCGGCGCGATACCGAATACCTTGCCGATGCCCGGGATAGCACCGATCAGTATGGCTACGCTGCGCGAACTGATACAACCGGCCATTGCGATCGCGCTGCTGGGTTCCATCGAATCACTGTTATCCGCGGTGGTGTCCGATGGTATGATAGGTGGCCGCCATCGCAGCAACATGGAATTGGTGGCGCAGGGTGGTGCGAATATGCTCTCTGCTCTTTTTGGCGGCATTCCCGCAACTGGTGCCATCGCGCGCACAGCGACCAACGTGAAGAACGGAGGTCGTACGCCGATGGCCGGCATCGTGCACGCACTCACATTGTTGGTGATCATGCTGGTGGCCGCACCGTTGGCCGGTAAGATCCCGCTGGCCTGTTTGGCGGGCATTCTCATCGTGGTCGCATACAACATGAGCGAATGGCGCAGCTTCCGTACGATCCTGAAAGGTGACCGCCATGATACTGTTGTGCTGTTGGTCACGTTCCTCATCACGGTCTTTTTCGATCTTGTACTGGCCATTGAAGTAGGCATGGTGCTTGCCGCCTTTCTGTTCATGAAGCGCATGAGCGACATTTCCGATCTGCGGCCGGTGATGAATGAAGGCAGTGACACCATGATCGCTGATGAGGTGGTGGACATTCCGAAGGATATGCTCGTGTTCGATATCAGCGGGCCTTTGTTCTTCGGTGCCGCGCAGCGGTTCCACGATGTGCTGGCAGAGATCAACGATCGACACAAGATCATTGTGTTCCGCATGAAGAACGTTCCGATGATCGATGCTACGGGAATACATCGGTTGGGCGACATCATACAACTTATGGAGCGCGGCAAGCGCCGGGTCGTTCTCACGGACCTCGATCCGCGTGTTGCACGGATATTGGAGACCGAGCCTTGGTTCCACAAGGATCGCGCAGCACGGGACATGAAGGAATTGCTGGCCCGGTTGGGAACGTGATCACGGGGAATGAACGGAAGTGATCAGGGCTACGCAGCATTGTACGGCCGGACGCAGGGGTACGGAATATTGGTGAAAACTGACCGCGAAACACCTGCAAATAACCTAATGATCACCCGATCTTCGTGCCGTAGATGGCGATGCGTGCTCCCGGGAAAAAGATGTGGAAGTTCTTGAAAGGGCTTGCCATTGCTATGGTCGGTATACTCGTGATCCTGGCGGCACTTGCTGCATGGTGGATACCTAATTACGGCGAGGCATGGTTGGATACTGCGCTGCGCGAACGCATCGCGGAGACCATCGATCAGGCCAGTGTGGATGGGTATCATTTTCACATGGACAGCTTGCTGACGGATGTCAAGACCGGGTCCGTGACCATTACCGGAGTGGAACTGGATTTTGCACCGGAACTGATGGATAGTTTGCGTACCGGAGCCTTCCAGTATTTGTTCGATGCCAGTGCGGATCGGATCGAATTGCATGGGCTTTCCTTTTGGCGCTTGCTCTGGAAAAGGGAATTCCGCGTGTCGTCTTTCTCCATTAGCGGCCCCACATTCAACTACTTGATCGGTGATGAACACATCCGTTTGGAAGATCCTTTCGAACGGTTGAAAGGGGATAACATGAACGTTGCTATCACGCTGCTAACAGCAGATACGATCAGCGTACTGAAGGCTTCTGCCACGGTGCAGGATCTCGGTGAACGGTTGCCCGATATGCAGGTAAGTGAATTGGATCTTATAGGGTACGGCGTGCGTGTGTTCATGGGCGCTCGTCACAACGGTGTGCGGTTATCCGTCACAGGCGCAGAGCTGCAATTGGAAAGCATGCACACGCAATTGGCAGATGGCGCAGCATTAAGCGTTGGTCGTGTTGAACTATCCTTGAGCGAGCGCAACGGAGTTGTACGTGATTTCCGCCATGTAGCGCCACAACGGGATTCCACCAATTCTGAAAAGCTGCCGAATACGGAATTGATGGTGGCATTGGATAGCCTCCTGTTAACGGGGTTGGAGGTGGATGAACTGATCGCACACCAGGTGCTGCATTTAGGTAATGCACAGATCTTCGGACTGCAAATGGAAGCAGCGTTGGATAAGACCTTTCCGCTAGCGCCGCGTACACCAAAGGTCCTCCCTCCGGCAGCGCTGCTCGGGGTGCGCTTTCCAATTCGCGTGGATACGATCTCCATACATGATGCACACCTCCTCTACCGCGAACGCGATGATGGTACGGAGCGATGGGGTGAAGTCGCCTTCGATCAATTGAATGGCCTGTTCCTTGGAATAACCAATGAGCTAGGTGCAATAGAAGGAACTCCGGAAATAACAGGAACCCTCAAGGCCACACTGTTCGATAAGGCACCGATAGAGATCACCTATTCCGCGCAATTGGATGGATCGGAGAACTTTGTGATCAACGCAACGGCAACGGATCTTCCGGTAGTACTTCTGAATGATGTTACGCGCCCGTTGGCGCGGTTGCAGATGGATGCAGGCCTATTGAAGCGCCTGTATCTGCACATGGAAGGCGATAACATAAAAGCGCATGGAAAGCTTGCACTCAGCTACACTGATCTCAAAGCGCGTGTAGAACCTGGTACACCGCGAGAGAAATACAACAGTATGATGGGCACGGTCGTGGAAACCATGTTGAAGGAGTTGTACGGTGGCGGTCTGGATGCCGACCGCGAGCGCAACTTCAGCATCGACCGTGATCCCGATCGCGCATTGACCGGGTACTTATGGCACGCTACGCGCGAGGGCTTGATCCGCAACCTAAGTCCTGAAGTGGTCGATCGTATGAAAAAGATGTTGCGTGTTGAAGGCGATCTCCGCAGGGCAAGACGTGCGAAACGGCGCGCAGATAAGGAAGGGGAGTGATCGTTGAAAAGCATCTAGATTAGTATACAGTTCAGTAACAAAACAGATCAGTTCAGCATGTCCGATCCCGTGATCGACCTTACAACACTTTGTCGTCTATTCAAGAATGACCGTAACAGGATCCAGGAATGGATCACACTTTATCTTGCCGAAACCCCAGCTTATTTCCAGCAGATCATGGAAGGAGCCGCAACGAATGATGCCGAACAAGTACTTAGGGCTTTGCATGACCTGCGTCCCATGGCACATTACCTGGGTGCGCCGCACATGTTGGTGCTTTGCGATGCGATCAAGGAGCTGAGCTCCGCATCGGACCCACAGGCTTTTCAGGAAAGCATCGCTGAATTGCTTTCCCATGCCCAGAGTATAGAAGTTGCGCTCAACGCTGAATTGAACAACCGGTGATCGACCCAACAAGAACAGGTAGTTCTACGAGGTGCTGAACTGGTTCTTGGCACCGACCTTTGCATGATGATCCGATTGGCACTTACAGATGATCAGTTGCTCTTTCGCCGGGGCATGGCATTATTGCTTCGCGACATGGCCGGTGTGCAAGTGGTACTTGATTGCGCCAATGGCGAAGAGCTTCTCGCAGGGTTGAAGAATGAATCGGTGGACATTGTTCTGCTCGATCTGCAAATGCCCGTAATGGATGGCGTAGAAACAATGCAACGGGTACGCAAGGATTTTCCGGATGTGAAGGTGATCGTCCTCAGTAGTCATGATGAAGAGCAATACATCCTGCACTTGATGGAGCTCGGCGCTAATGGTTACTTGTTGAAGGACACCGAACCGGACGTGATCGATACCGCGATCCGTTCCGTTGCGCAGAGCGGATACTATTTCAGCGATGCTCTGAACAAGTTGGATCTACATGGACTGGTGAAGAAGCGAAAGCTCACCCCAACGTTCAATGACATCGATCCATTGAGCGAACGCGAGCTTGACGTCCTGCGCGGTATCTGCAAGGAGTTCACTACGGCGGAGATCGCGGAGAAGATCTTCATAAGTCCGCGCACGGTGGATTTCCACCGGAACAATCTGTTGTTGAAGACCGGCGCGCGCAATGCGGCGGGTCTGGTCGTATACGCAATGAGCAAAGGCCTTTTTGCACCGTGATCATGAGGGTGCTGCGCATGGTCCTGTTGGTAATGCTCGGTGTATCACACTTTGCGCAAGCACAATGGGATACCCTTGCATTGCCCTTCCGTTCCATCACCATTGAAGATGGCCTTTCGCAAGGCATGGTGAATACGATCATCCAAGATCGCTACGGCTTTATGTGGTTCGGAACAAAGGATGGACTGAACCGATACGATGGTTATCATTTCGAAGTATTCCGTAATGATCCTGAGGACAGTACAACGTTGACCGACAATAACGTACACCTGCTCTTCGAGGATCGCAATGGTCGCTTGTGGGTCGGCACGGACCGTGGGCTCGATCTCTTCGATCGGAAAACAGATTCATTCCATCACGTGTTGCACGACCTTGCGCCCGGAGACGGATCGCCGCACCAGATCGTGCAGGACCGCAACGGTAGCTTATGGTTTTCGCGCAACGATGGTCTTTTGCGGGTGGACTTCGGGGCGACCGCGAACGAGACCGTGCAAGCCCCAAAGGTGACGGCGGTAACCCGCGTGCTGAATAGATCCTGCTGGGTGACCATGGATCGAAGCGGCACGATCTGGTTGAGCGAATTGGACGGCGTCAGCTACCGCATCGATCCAAGTCGTGCGGGTGCGTTACGCATGGACACGGTCAGACTCGACCAACCACTGGGCAGTACGCGACGGGGGCGTTCACTGTTGGATCTGACCGGTATGATCGTTGTGGAGGACACGATCAAGAACGTGGTTTATGGATTACACAAATTCGGTATCGTGCGTTTGGATCCGCTTACGGGTTCAGTGCGGAGTATTGTTACATACAAGGCTCCATATGGCGACATGCGAACGGGCCTAGCCTCCGTCGACTCACGCGGCAGGATCTGGATCTGCGCCTATCCGGGCACATTCCTATTCGACCCAAGCACTTCGCGTATGCACCGTGTGCTACCAATGGATCCCAACCTGATGCATCGTTCAGCTGTAGTGCAGATGAATTACCGCGATCGCAACGGACTGCTTTGGATCGGCACTTCGGGCTATGGATTAATGACCCATGATCCACGCACTGAGCGCTTTCATACCGTTTCCGGAATGAGCTGCCACGCCATGGTGCCTGTACTGCACGGTCGTGTGAACATAGATCGCTCGGACCACTTCTTGGCCGAGTACGATCCAGCGACCGGCACTTGGCCCTTGTTGCTTCCATTCAGCGAATACTTGACCCGACCGGAACTCCGCGTACAGAGCGTGGCAATGGGATCCGCAGTGATGGATCCGAAGGGACTGTATTGGCGGGACTATGCCGGATTGGTCAGCTATGCACGTGACAAGGATGCCATCGTGCGCTATCCGCGCGATCCGGCTGCGGTCGCTGAATTTCCCACGGAGTACTGGTGCTCGCCGCTCCTGCTCGAAGGTGACAGCAACATCTGGTTCGGCAGCGTTCATACGTTCGGGCGTTTCGATAGGCGAACGAATACATACACTTACTGGAACCTTCCGCCTGGATTAAAGAATGCCGGGACTTCGCAGATCGTCCAAGTGATCCATCGAGCAAATGATGGTACGTTCTGGTTGGGCACTATCGCTGGTCTGCTTCATTTCGATCGTCGATCGGGTGGATGGGCACACTTCGTTCATGATGCCGCAGATGCACATTCGATCTCATCGGATGTGATATTTTCCATTCTGGCGGACAAGGACGAAGCTAATTTGTTGTGGGTCGGCACCAATGGTGGCGGGTTGAACAAGTTCGATACCAGATCCGGAAAAGCCGAGCACATCACCACCAAGCAGGGCTTGCCCAACGATGTGGTCTATGGCGTGTTGAATGATGAGGCCGGAAACCTGTGGATGAGCACTAACAAAGGACTCTCGCGCTACACACCGGGGACCGGAGATTTTCGCAATTACGATGCAAGCGATGGTTTGCAGAGTGATGAGTTCAACCGATACGCGTACTGCAAGATGCCGGATGGCACGCTTTATTTTGGTGGGGTCCAGGGCTTCAATCATTTCCGGCCCGAGGAGCTGGAAGAGGATACGCTGACAGCACCGCTCCGCATCACTGGTATAAAACTTATAAATAAACGGGTGGACTTCCGAGAAGCTGGATCGCCACTCACCGCACCAACCTATTTGAGCGAAGGGATACGCATTCCGTACAGCGCGAACATGATCACGTTCGAGTTCGCTACCATGGAATTCGCAGCACCAATGGACCACCAATATCAGTATAGGCTCGAAGGCTTCGACACGAATTGGATAATGGCCGGTACGGATCGCAACGCCGTATACACCAACCTCGATCCGGGTAATTACACCTTCCAGGTCCGCGGCGATAATCGTGATGGTGTGTGGGATACTGAAGGCACTTCGTTCAAGCTGATCGTTTTATCGCCATGGTGGCGCACATGGTGGTTCTATGCGCTCTGCGTTCTTGCACTTGGTGGCGCGGTGCTGGCTTACTTGCGCATGTTGCGACAACAACGGAACCGTTTGGAAAGTACCGTTATGGAACGGACATCGGAACTCAGTGCGGCCAAAGAACGTGCAGAACAAAGTGAACGCGTGAAGCAACAATTCTTGGCCAACATGAGCCATGAGATCCGCACGCCGATGAACGCGATCGTGGGCATGAGCAATGCCTTGCGCAGAGATGCTCCCACCGATCCCATAACCCGGCAGAGCTATGTGGATGCCATTGCGCAAAGCAGCGAGAATTTATTGGGTATCGTGAATGAGATCTTGGACCTGAGCAAGATCGAGGCCGGTCGATTGGACCTTGAAAAAGTGCGCATGGAACCGCGTGCGATCGCAATGAGCGTTGTGGACGTTATGCGCCACCGTGCAGAAGAAAAGCACCTGAATTTGGACGTGAGCGTTGCGAAGAACTTACCCAAACAGGTGGTCGGTGATGCAACACGCTTACGCCAAGTGCTGATGAATTTAGTCGGCAACGCAATCAAGTTCACGGAGCATGGAAGCGTTCGTATCAACTTGGACATACAAGAACAATTGACCGATGCGGTCATGCTGCGCTGTTCGATCACAGACACGGGTATCGGTATTTCAGAGGAACGCTTGGCGCGCGTTTTTGATGAATTCACGCAAGCCGAAAGTGATCACACCAGACGTTTCGGTGGAACGGGATTGGGCCTTACGATCTGCAAACGTTTAGTAGAAATGCAGGGCGGAACCATCAGCGCTGTAAGTGAAGTGGGCAAGGGAAGCACATTCTCATTCACCATTCCTTATGCGATCACGGATGCGAATAAGGAGGGTGTACGGGCCGATGATCATCGGCCCCCGCCAACAACCAATACACCACCACTTAATGATCTCCGAATACTACTCGTAGAAGACAACAAGCTCAACGTAATGGTAGCGCGAGTTGAACTGGAGAACGCCTTAGACGATGTCCATATCGATGTCGCAACCAACGGCCAACATGCATTGGATCTCCTGGATGTGAATACATACGACGTGATCCTGATGGATGTCCAAATGCCCATCATGGACGGCTACGAAGCTACACGCGCAATAAGAAAACTCTCTGGAGAAAAGTCCCGCATCCCCATCCTCGCCATGACCGCCAACGTCATGCAGGCCGAGGTACAGCAATGCATGGATGCGGGAATGGATGGCTTTATTCCCAAGCCGTTCAAGCAAGATGAGCTGGTAGCGGCGATCGAAGTGGCGATCAGAAGCTCAGACACTTCGACTACGCTCGGTGCGGGCAATTAGAAAAGTCATTCCGGGCCTGTCATCCCGTGCTACGACACGGGGACCGGAACAGATAATAGCTACTTAGTGGTGATCGATCCCGGCACGTATGGGACTCGTCGGAAGCGGCATTTCTCCCCTCTCTTCGGGCGCTGTTCGAGCGAAGCCGAGAACGAGGGGCCGGGAGTGAGGGCGCATTCATTTTTCTGATCAACAGAAAAACTAGTAGTTCTACCAGTAGATCAATCAATAGGATGACGAACCTTCGGTGCGTTTAAAACGATAACTCGATCACGTTCCATTTCTAAAACCTGAACAATGAAACACTTCATCAATAAGAACATAAGCTTGGCCTCAACGGTCATCGCCGCACTTGCATTTCTATTCCTCTTCACGGGTTGGAGTACGATCGCATCCACAAGCGAGCCGAACCCACTCGAAAGCGAAGTAGTGGTTGATGAAAAACCGGAATGGTTCAATCTACGGCCCGAAGTAGAGAAGGCTTACGGTTACACGCATGCCGTACGCATTGGCAATTCGATCACCATCAGTGGAGCAGTGAGCATGGATGACGAAGGCAACCCGACAGCAGTGGGCGACCTGGCACAACAAATGAAGAACTGCTATGCGGATCTGGACAAGGTGCTGAAGCATTACGGTTGCACGTTCGATGATGTGATCGCGGAGAATGTTTTCACAACGAACATGGCCAGCTTCTTGGAAAATGCCGCATACAGAAGTGAGATCTACCCCAAGCAATTCCCAGCAGGATCCTGGTTGGAAGTAAAAGGACTTGCCGTACCGGAGTTTATGATCGAGATCGAGTTGGAAGTACATAAACCAAGTAAGTAGAACGATTCGCAAAACAGGTATTTATACCTGTTCGCACTTCAATGGATCGACCAAGATTTGCAGTCAGGGATAAACACACTCTCCCTGTAACGATTTCCACCAACTCTCAAAACCAAGAACCAATGAAGTATTTGAAAACAGTACTATTATCCGCAGCAACGCTCGCACTAAGTTTCACTAGCTCAACAGTTGTAGCGCAGGACGCACCGGCTGTAAAATACATTGCACAGACCACTAGCGAATTTGTGATGCCCGATGGTGTTACACGAGAAGAAGTACAAAAGACCTTCCAGGAGTATTTTGATAAGGTCATTTCGAAAAGCACGATCGTGAAGCATTACAACATGTACATACACGCATGGGGTTCACTGGGTGCTTCTTATGTCACTACGTTGGAATTCGATAGCTGGGCGGATATGGATAAGTTCGGCGACGAATTCGATAAGTTGGAGAAAGCCGCATGGCCGGATGAAGCCGTACGCAAGGCATTCTTGAAGAAATTGGGCAGTTATAGCAACCCCCATCATCGTGATGAGATCTTTACGGTGATGACCACCATGCGGAAATAAGGCGTTCACAGGTTTCTATTAAGCAACGAGGGTGAAGTGCTGTAGCGGCACACTTGATAGAAAACCGAAATGCGAAACCCCACCTACGGAGACTCTTCCGCCGGGTGGGGTTTTTGCGTTGTTCCTGGCGATCCTTGCATGTCGCACGACGCGTATCTTGGCGCTCAGATCAGGTTTGAACATTACGTGTTCTTAGGATTCAAAAAGACAATTCCATGAAACCAATGCTCCGTTCCGTCAGTTCCGTAATTGCATTTAGTGCGCTGCTTTCCGCTACCGCCCAAACCACACCCTTCACATACCAGGACATGCTGATGCTAGATCGCATCGGCGGTGTCGCGGTGGATCCAACAGGGCATTACGCGGCGTTCAATGTGCGCGCCACCGATATGGAGAACAACAAAGGTGTTTCCACATTCTGGTTGAAGGACCTTATGAAACCGGCAGTTCCAGAAGTGAAATTGGGTGTAAGTGAAGGCGGTGCATTTGATGCATCATGGTCGCAGGATGGCAAGCAGCTCTACTTTTTAAGTGGCCGTGGTGAAGGGGGCACAACACAACTTTGGAAGACCGATGTCAGCGGCGCGAAGGCCGAACAAGTAACACGACTTCCATTGGACATTGCCGCGTACCGGATCACACCGGATGGGAAAGGCATTGTCGTTTCGTTAGCGATCGATGAAGCGTGCAAGGATGATGCGATCACGTGTACTGTTACCAAGAACAAAGCACGTGCTGCGGATAAGTCATCGGGAATGGTGTACACGAAATTGTTCGTGCGGCATTGGGATACGTGGGCCGATGGAACACGCAACCACTTGTACTACGTGCCAATGGATGGCAGTACACCACCCGTTGCGCTGATGCCCGGCTTCGATGGCGACGTTCCGTCGAAGCCATGGGGTGGTGCAGAGGACTTTTTCATTTCGCCGGATTCAAGGACGGTTTATTTCGCTGCGCGCTTTGCTGGAACAACCGAGCCGTGGAGCACCAACTTCGATATCTTCAGTGTGCCAATTACCGGTGGGAAGAACATGAACTTGACCGAAGCGAACCCGGCATGGGATGCCACGCCTGTCGTATCGCCCGACGGAAAGACACTTGCGTACAAGGCCATGAAGCGTCCGGGTTTCGAAGCTGATCGGTTCGAGATCCAGTTGCGCGATATTGCCTCGGGGAAAGTAACACCGCTTGCTTCGAATTGGGATCGCAGCGTAGATGGAATGCAATGGAGCACCGATGGAAAAAGCTTGTACGTGATCGCTGGTGATGTGGGCACGACACGGTTGTTCAAGGTCGATGTGAAAACGGGTGCCGTTACTCCTCAAAGTACGGGTGGTCATTTCGATGCAGTGCACCAAACACCGACCGGATTCGTTTTCCAGAAGAGTGGCTTGAATAGCCCTACACAGATCTACGCGGCAGCTCCCAAAGCCAAGATGATCGATGAAGGAGCAACGACATTAACGAACGTGAATGCAAGTTTGAAGAACAAGGAGTTCGGAGCCTTCGAGCAATTCAATTTCAAAGGATGGAATGAAGAAACGGTGCACGGCTATGTGATCAAACCAACAGGTTATGTCGAAGGCAAAAAGTACCCGGTAGCATTCTTGATCCATGGCGGACCACAAGGCAGTTTCGGTGATGGTTGGAGTTTCCGCTGGAACCCACAGACCTACGCTGGTGAAGGGTATGCAGTGGTCATGATCGACTTCCACGGATCAACAGGTTATGGCCAAGCGTTCACCGATGCGATCTCCGATCATTGGGGCGACCGTCCGTTGGAGGACCTGCAAAAAGGGTGGGCACATGCGTTGAAAACCTATTCGTTCTTGGATGGTGATCGCGCTGGTGCATTGGGTGCATCCTACGGCGGATTCATGGTGAATTGGATCGCCGGCAATTGGAAAGCACCGTGGAAATGTTTGGTAACACACAACGGAGTTTTCGATACACGTTCAATGGCCTATACCACGGAAGAATTCTGGTTCTCGCAATGGGAATCCGGCGGAGCGGACGTGTACGAGAACCCAGCGAAGTACGATGAATTCAATCCTGCGCTACACGTGAAAGTTTGGTCGGTGCCCATGTTGGTGATCCACTCGGACAAGGACTATCGCATACCGTTGGCGCAAGGCATCGGCGTGTTCTCTGCACTTCAGGCAAAGAATGTCGAATCAGAATTCCTACGCTTCCCGGATGAGAATCATTGGGTGCTGAAACCACAGAATAGCATGCAGTGGCACAAGACCGTCTTTGATTGGTTGGATGCGCATTGTAAAGATCAAACGATCAGAAAATAGGATGATCGTTTGACGCGCGTCCTGCCGGGCTGAAGAGAATTAGTTCTTAACGATACGGGTCGTCCAACGATGTTCGGTACCACGCAGATCGAGTTCATAAAGACCTTCAGGAAGTTGCTCAAGGTCCACGTTGATGCGGTGTTCGCCTTCCGCGAATGATCTGCCTGAGATAGCTTGTTGCACGATGCGACCTTGTGCATCCAACAGGCGAAGAGCGATCTTGTCTTCGTGTTGTAAGGTAAAAGTAACCATGATGTTCTGATCAGTTGGGTTCGGGAAGGCACTAAGCAACGAACGAACTTGATCGGGTTCCACGGATGTACTTATATCCTTCAGGTATTTACGCAACACGATGTGGTTATTTCCATCCACTCTTGCCCAACCTGCACCAAGGATCTTATCGTTGCTGAAAAGTGCTAACTGAACGCAATCTGCATCTCCATCGTCGGTAGTACTCACGTTGGACCCGGTCATGTTGAAGGTTAGATCATAGCTACCGTCGGCATTCAATCGCGACACGACCCAGTTCCTACCTTGCATGGCATTACCGAAAGAGCCAGCTACGAGGATCTTACCATCGCTGTCAACAAGAATATCATTGACAACATCGCTATAGGGTGTCGTGGTATTGAGGAAAACGCTACCATCAGTGCCGAATGAGTTATCGACAAGGCCATCTGCTGTGTAGCGCGAGATCATTTGTTCTGACCTATCGCCTATGCGCACACCCCCCAGAAGCACATTTCCGTTAGGGGTGATCGCAATAGCGTAAGCTAGATTAGTGTTGCTTTCCGCAGTATTCAGCGTAACTCCGTTGCTCGCACCGAAGTCGTTCGTTATGCTACCATCGGGGTTGATCGAGAACAGTAGCATCTTTCTTTCTGAGGAACCGATCAGGCTTGCATAGCCAGCGAGCAACAGATTGCCGTTCCCGTCCAATTTGCCAGCAAGGGCGTGTGCCCGGCTGGTACCTGTATAAGGCAAAGAGGACCCATCGCCTTCAAGTGTACTATCCAACGTGCCGTCTTCCAGGTAGCGTTCGTGAAGGATCTCAGGATACAGGCTCGGGCCGGTTTGTCCTACCATCATGATCTTTCCATCTGGCTGTGCGATCACAACATGACCTTGCTCACCATCTTCTGTTTGGTGTACGCTACGGATAAGAAATCCGGAACCATCATTGAATGAACCATCTAAGTTTCCATTGGCCAAGAACCGAGCGATGAATATGTCTGAAGTGGTGTTAGCCACATCGCTATACGCCGTTCCACAAACGAGGATCCTGCCTTGAACGTCCAAAGCAATTGAAGACGCGATCTCGTTACCATCTCCAAAACTGTGGATGATCGCGCCGTTGTTTCCGAAGCTTGGGTCCGTTGTACCATCTTCGTTGAAACGAAGAAGAGCAAGGTCCCAGGTAGTGCCATTAAAAGATCGTGCAGCCACCAAGATCGTCTGGTCCGGCTGCACCAATACACACGTGGCTCGGTCATCCAACCCGCTGGCCAAGTGTGGCACCACCACAGTGCCGCCGTCGCCAAAGTTGGTATCCAGATAGCCGGGCTGCGCCAATACTGTTGAATAACTAGCGCAGAAAATAAGTAGGGAGAGTATCTGTTTCATGGTGGGCAATGGAGTTAGCATGGTTGCTTTTCGTATCGAAAGTAATCTATGGACTTCAGGTAGCAAGGTATTTTTTCGTCTGCGAAGTACCGTCGGTCATTGCCCTGCTACAATACCACTTTAGTAGTACGCCATAGAAAACAAGTAGTGTTCGTGCCGACTATTTCTCCTTTCCGTCAAACCTTTTCTGTGGCTGAGTCTAAAGAAATGTGTTGTCCTCTCGCGCCTTGCATCTGGATCACTCCGCCCCCATCTGTTCGGTCTCCATTCTGGCGCGCATCTCGTTCTTCATACGCACGTCCAGCTCTGCGGCGTAGTCCTTGCCCCATTTGTTCCCGAATTCGGTGGTGGCGCGCTCGGCGCACTCCCGGGCCTTGGGCAGGTCACCCAGCACTTCGTTCGCCACGGCGATGTTGTAGCAGGCCTTGCCGCGCAACTTCACCTCGGGATCAGTGAGCATGGACTCCCAGATGTGCATCGCAGATTGCCAGTCGTTGCGGCCGATGTGGACGTTCGCATCGCTCAGGCGTCGATCACCGCCCGTGTAGAGCTTGCGCCTAACCGTGGCCGAGGTGGGCGCGAAGCGCTCGGCGTAGCGCTTGGCGGCGCCCAAGGCCATTCCCTCCACCACTAACTGCTTGTCCGGCATGCCTTGCTTGGCAAGCTGCTTGGTGCGGTCCACATATTCATCATGGGCCACGGACTTGTCATAAAACATATCGGTGATGGTCTTCGCACGGCCATCGTACACGCGCCAACCGTACCTCACCGTGGTCTTGCGCTTGGCCTGGAACTCCACCTTGGGTGGACCGCTCGGCTTCCCGTTGCTGTTAATGTTCTGTACGGTGCGTTCCTGCACGTCAATGTTCACGTCGGTATCCAACGCTTCCAGCGCCACTAGTATGTCGGCCTCGTTCCGGGAGCACACCTGGATGATGGTATCCCAGGACAAGGGTTCGGGAAGTACACCTGTACCGGATCCGACGAAGCGGCCCGGTTCGATCACCACATCAAAGCGGCCAAGGGGGAGCAACGCTTCCTTCAGCACGGTATTCATGCGCTGGCCCAGGTCCCGGTCCATCCCTGATTCGCGGCTGGCCATGCTCTCGAAGGCATTGGAGAACCCGCTCCTGGGCGCAGTGCGGTCCATCAGCACCATGCGGCTGGCCATGGTGGGCACCGCTATTTCCGCGGGCATCTGCACGGAGATGTCGCGCCCGGTGGTGCAGGCGGTGAAAAGGATCGGGAAAAGGACGAGGGAAAAAAGGAAGTGGGATACAGTGCGCATGGTTGTTTGTGGGTTGGTGGATCAGCGGGATACGGTTGTTCGTAAAGCGATACCGAAAGGCAACAAACCGGTCGGGATCGGATCGCGGGCGCAAGTGGCGCAGAGAAAGGAGAGCAGGGCGAGTGACTTAATGATAGTGAGGGCTAAAACCCAGAAGACGGAAGGGTCAGGCTCGTTGCCTTCAGAACGATGGATACGAACATACAAACCAGCGATAGGAAGTTGCGAGGAGAGAGAGACAGGAAGGTATGGTCTTTTCATCGCAGAAAAATGTAAGGATGGTGATCAGTGAAAAAAGCTAGAGAGAATGTGAGAAAGGAATTCATCGGTAAGGATCGAACGCATTCGCATTCTATCTTTCTTTCCACAAAACCTTTTCTGTGGCTGCGTCTAAAGACATGTGATGACCTGCTGTCCTGCGTATCCGAAATAATACGAACTGAGTATATCGAGTTGTTGTTGAGGACAGCGCATGTTTTAGTGCACCGGAATATCACTCGGGTGAAATTGCTGCCTAAGGGAATCTTACTTCTTATGATCATTCGTGGGTTCCTGTGGTTGCGACTGTGAGATTTCTTCTACCTATCAGTGTCCTCTGTGCTTGGACTCACAAATGCTGCCTAGCTGGAATTCAGATCCTTTTCACGAAGTACATTTCCATTTCTCCCTTCCCCTTGGTCTGCACTTTTCCACGGGAGGTGAATGATAGACCCGGCTCGTCCTTCACCAATTCATGGGTCGCTTCACTAATGTTCACTTGCCCAACTTCCCCTGATGATTCCATGCGGCTTGCCGTGTTCACCGTATCGCCCCAGATGTCGTATTGGAACTTCTTCACGCCCACTATACCGGCAACGACGGGGCCGGTGTGGATGCCCACGCGCATGGCGAATGCCTGTAATCCTTGCTGATGCCGAGCATATTCCCGTTTGCCGATGAAAGCTTGCATTTCCAAGGCGGCGTGGACAACATCGATCACAGATGACGACCTTGGTTCAGGCAGGCCGCCTGCGCACATGTATGCATCTCCGATGGTCTTGATCTTTTCGATACCGTACTTAGTGATGATGTCATCGAATACCTTGAAGCAGGAGTTCAGTTCCTCCAACAGCGCTTGGGGGCTGAGTTTCTCACTGGCTTCCGTAAAGCCTTTGAAGTCCGTGAATAAGATAGTGACGTTGTCGTGCTGTTTCGCCTCGGCGGCACCGTGCTCCTTCAATTCCAGCATCACCTCCTCGGGCAAGATGTTCAAAAGCAGCTCGTCCGATCGTTTACGGGCCAGGTCAAGTTCCGCGTTGCGGTGTGAAAGCTCTACGGTCCGCAGTGTCACTTTGTATTCCAATGTGCGGTTGTGTTCCGTTATGATCCGTTCGTTCTCCATGAAAGCATGTAGGGCCTGAGCTTGCGCTAATTCCTTGTCTTTCCGGATAGCACTAATACGGTAACCGATGGCCACGGAGAACAGAAGCACCTGGAAGGCCATGGCCATTTGCGTGGCAATAGCGGCATTACCCGCTCGGACGTAATACAGGGTAGCAAAGGTCTGGTAGAGCACAGCGACCAAATATGGCAGGGTCGATAACAGAAATAGCCGTGCTTGAATGCTTCCCTTAGCAGCTATGAGTATCTGAAGTACCGCGGACAACAGTATGTACGCCATAACCGTCGAGTCAGTCAGCGTATTCAAGGGGTGGAACAGTAGGGAGGGTATCAAGCTGGAAATGGCTTGGAGGATGGTATAGAGGATCGCAACGATGAGCAACAGCCTGTATAGGCGGGGGAAATGAAGTTGTGGACCGATGTAGTAATACATCAGTCCGAAGCTGCCCCATACCAACATCAGTACACTTACTAGGATCAGCATGTTGGTACTTATGGTATGGCCCTGGAACACGATGACACCGATCACGTCCTGAGTCACCCCATAGTAAAGAAGCAAGCCCACGAGGAATACGATGAAGGCGAGATAAGCACGATCCCGCATCGTAAAATAAAGGACGAGGTTGTACACGATCAGGAGCAACATCAATCCTGCGAAAAGTCCCTGCCAATAGTTCGCATGCGCCATCCGACCGGACATCTTCAGCGCGCCGTGCAAGCCGAAATACGGATAGTATCCTCTCGACCCTACGGTCGTGCGGATGAATATCGTATCTGAAGCGCCGGCCGCGATCCGGATCAAAAGGGAGTGCGTCCTGGCGAATATCGGTCCCCGGTTTGGAAAGAGGTTTCCGCTGACCTCTGTCCGCTCTTCCTCAGGACCAAGTGTCTGATACGTCACCACCGTATCGCACGGCGGCAGGGAAAAATAAAGGAGGGCCTCCTGGTCCCGGTCATTGAAGAGGACCAACCGTTGCCAGATCGAGGTGTTGGAAAGGTTCTTCAAACTGTCCCGGACCTGGATTAAGTACCGCCAGTTTGCACTCGTTGATGCGGCCCGGACCGAGGGAAGGTCCATAGGGATGTTCGGCTCGGTCCAGACCTGTACGTAAGAGTCAACTTCCTTCAGCCTTTTATTGTTCAGTGTGAATCGGCGATCGTGGACGGACTCTGTGCTCACCGGCCTTGCGGTCTCCACAACATTTGGAAATCTGTTGATGGTACTGAATGCTGAATCACTCGTTGGTTTCCCGTCTACGGAACATAACCGCAGAAAGACCATTAGCGTGATCAAAATGCGGAATTCTGTAATCTTCATGACTAAGGAAAAGCAGATATATTTCCGAATAAGGACATCCTCCGTTTCAGATCCTTTTCACGAAGTACATTTCCATTTCTCCCTTCCCCTTGGTCTGCACTTTTCCACGGGAGGTGAATGATAGACCCGGCTCGTCCTTCACCAATTCATGGGTCGCTTCACTAATGTTCAC